>JACLAB010008418.1_pt1 | contig 41088 bp, 30 predicted proteins | sample 8027921 | NCBI WGS metagenome assembly JACLAB01 (sample SAMN15725117, study PRJNA655200) | protist metagenome | isolation source: fluorescence activated cell sorting (FACS) single amplified genomes of... | place: USA: West Boothbay Harbor, Gulf of Maine | collected 2000-07-19 | reverse complement strand
TAACCAATTAAGCGTTGACAGACATCGCGGCCATGGCCTCGGTGTTATTGTCCATCTCGGGCTTCATCGCCGGGAAGAGAAGAACTTCCTTGATGTTGTTCTTGTCCGCAAGAAGCATCGTGAGGCGGTCGACACCCAAGCCCCAGCCCCCGGTTGGTGGTAAACCATACTCCAAAGATTGCACGAAAGTTTCGTCAATCAACATAGCTTCGTCGTCACCGCTAGATTTCGCCTTGGCTTGTTCGTCAAAGCGGTCGCGCTGGTCGATGGGATCGTTCAACTCGGTGTACGCGTTGCACAACTCCTTGGTGTTCACGAAGAGCTCGAAGCGCTCAGTCAAACCAGGGTGAGTGCGGTGATACTTGGCCAACGGAGACATGATTTGCGGGTGATCGCAAATGAAGCCCGGGTTGATGAGTTGAGACTCTAAGTACTCCCCAACGAGTTCATCCAACATACGCGCCGTGGTGTACGGCGGGGTCATTTCGATTTCCTTCTCCTTGATCAAATTCTTAAGGAAATCTTCCACTTCTTGGGTGGCAAAGTCGTAAGACGGGAACTTGATGTTCAGCGCTTCTTCAAGGCCAGAAACCATGGAGATACGGCGGAACGGAGGCGTAAAGTCAATTTCAATCGGCGGCTCATCCGCGCCATGAGCGTGATATTGAATCTTGTACGATCCCTTGATGGCGTAAACCATGCTAGAAATCATGTCTTCCGTCATATCCATCAAGTCATTGTAATCCGCATACGCTTGATAGAATTCGCACGTGGTGAATTCAGGGTTGTGCGTCATGTCGATGCCCTCGTTACGGAACTGGCGACCAATTTCATACACACGTTCAATACCACCAACGACAAGCTCCTTGAGATAAAGTTCAGGCGCAATACGCATGAAAAGTGTCATGTTCAAGTCATTGTGGTGCGTGATGAACGGGCGAGCGGTAGCACCGCCCGCAATCATGTTCATCATCGGCGTTTCAACCTCGAGGAAATCACGGTCATCCAAATACTTGCGCACGTAGCGAATAATGTTGGAACGGATGTAGAACGTATCGCGCACCTCATTGTTCATGATCAAATCGAGGAAACGCATACGGAAACGCGTTTCAACATCCTTCAATCCGGAGAAACCCGGAAGCATGTGCAAGCACGGAGTCAGGATTTGCATGCTCGTCGGGAAAATGGAAAGTTCACCGCGCTTGGTCTTACCCGGCATACCCTTCAAGCCAACGATATCACCGCGACGCGTCGCGGTATGAATCTTAGCGAAATCGTAATCCGTGGCGCTACCTTCGTCCGCCATGATTTGAATCTTCTTACCATCGGCAACGAGATCGTAAAAGTACAACTTTTTCCCGCTGGCGCGCTTGGACATAATCCGTCCGGCGATGGATACCGACACGCCCTCGGCATTCGTCGCATCCGCCAACGTCGAGTACTTTTCAATAAACTCAGTAATTCTCGTATCCACATGATACTTATGCGGGTACACCGCCACACCCTTCGCCTTTTCCGCGTTCACCTTGTTGATTCGGTTTTGCGTGTACTGCGTCGGGTCCAAATCAGCCTCCTCATCCTCTTCTGACTTTTCCTTCACCGGGGCATTCGCCGCCTGTTCCGCCTTGGCTGCGTCCTTGGCTGCTTTCTTCTCTTCCGTCTGTTTCATTTTCAATCGTTTCTTATATTCCCTATTCGCGTCGCGTGCACCGAGCGTGTTTCGTCAGTCCATCGTGCGCGTCCCAGCGATGTGTTTAAAACGCGTCCTCGGTCATCCATCGGTCGATGGCGTCGGTCGTCGGTCGTCGGTCGTCGGTCGATGCACGTACGATTTACTCATGGGTTCACCAGGGAACTCAGGGAACTCCTTCAACGCCGCCGGGGCATCGGCTTCGGTCGCCATCGTCGTCGACTGTACACGCGCGCGCGACTGACGGCGGCGGGCGAGCACACGTGGGGTTTTTGTATGGATTTTTATGCTTGTGGATGCGCGCTCGAACTCGAGCTCGGTTATTTACAATGTTGAGAATGATTTTATCACGACGTGCGCGTCGTCGTCGACGTGGCGTCGATGGAGTACGTTGATGTCGACAACGACGTCGTCCACCACGCGGTTGCGATGGAAAACCAAGATTAATGAAAGTCGGGTTGACCCGTGGCGGAGAGCGCGCGGTGGTACATGCGACCCTCGGGGTCGACTAAACGCTCGCGTTCAATCATGCGAGGTATGGGGAGAAATGCGGTGTGCGCACTGACGGAACCGACAGATATACCGGTAAATCCAGCGAAAGCGCCGTGGGCGGCGTTTTGCCCGAGAACGGTGCACATGATTGAATCGTGAGCGTTCGCCACGCACCCGCGCACCATGTACGTGGGATCGATGTACTTGACGTCGCATTTGATTTCCGATTTGAGCTGTTTGCAAAACCATTGACCGATATCGCCGAGCTTTGGGTTGCCTCCGGCATCGGTACCTTCGGTGGCGACGTACTCTTGCCCGGCGCCTTCGGCGAGGACAATCACGGCGTGGCCTTGGGTATCCAACAGGTTGCGCACGTACTCGATGACGCCATTCGGTCCGTGCACCGTAAACGGCACTTCGGGAATCAGACAACAATCCACCTGTCCGTTTGCTAGCGTGGCGAACATTGCGATAAATCCGCTCTGTCGCCCCATGAGTTTGACCACACCCACACCGCGATACGCACTTTGTGCCTCGATGGCGGCGGCTTGAATAGCCTTTTGCGCCTCCTCCACGGCGGTGTCAAACCCAAACGTCTTGTCCAAAAGGAGAATGTCGTTATCAATAGTTTTTGGCACCCCGACTACAGACACCTTCACTCCCCGTTTCGCACACTCTTGAGAAATTGCATTCGCCCCAGCGTGCGATCCGTTGCCGCCAATCACAAACACCATGTTTATGCCTCGTGCGATGACGGATTCAACAATTTTCTCTACATCGCCGCCGCCGCGCCCGGATCCTAAAATAGACCCTCCGATGTGGTGAATGTTCTGTACAACCTTACGATTTAATACCATGGGTTCAGACTTGGGATCAAAGAATCCCTTAAACCCGTATCTAATGCCGCTAATCTTCTTCACTCCGTAACCCGACTCGAGGGTGTTTACGATGGAGCGAATGACGTCGTTGATTCCCGGGCACAATCCTCCACACGTCACGATCGCTGCGTGCACTTCTGACGGCTCAAAATAAATTTCACTTCTAGGACCCGCACGCATGACCCATTCAGGCATATAATCGCACCCGCTCTCGTTGAATATATCGTTTTGAATCGAACACGTTGCGTCTGGGTCCGTCGCGCTTCCAAAAGCCACCGAGTTCAACAAAATTCGGTCATTGTTCGAAACAAACGTACGATTATACGTCAACGACGTGCGAGGACCAACTGTCAACGGACAACTCGACTTTGTGCAGAACGGATTCGGGATCGCCTTGAGTGGTTTATCGCCTCTATACACGTCGCGCAAGTGCGTAATCTTCAAATCATTCGCACCACCCACGCGCCACGTATAAAACGCATCGTCCTCCTCCTCCTCGTCGTCTTCATCGCCGTCGACGCGCGCGTTGGATCTCCCATCCGCCGTCACCGCACATCGCGTGTGCGTGCGCGGTGCGCTCGTCGATAGCCTCGCCGTCGAGCGCGTCAACAACCTTGCGCCATCGATCGCACTTTGCGCGCGCTCCGCACCGGCGCGTCGCGTCGCCACCGCCCGCGCTCGCCCGCGCACGCCCGCGCACACCGTGACGCTCGCCATCGCCATTGTCGTCGTCGCCCTCGTGTCCAAACCGCGCCCGTTCGTTCGGACGCGCGCGGCAAAGTGTGGCGCCAAGCGTCGTAAGTGGTTACGAATATTCAACACGGTCACCGCACTTTTTCGCGCGCACCATGGCGACGGACGCGCGAGCGCGCCTGGCGATGCCCCGCGCACGCGTTCGCGCGATGTATCGCGCGCGTGGGCACGCGCGAATGACGATCGCGCGCGCGTCGTCGACGTTGAAGCCGTCGGATGTCATCACCAGAGAGGAGTTGGAGCTCGCGGCGAACGCGCGCGGGCTCACGCTTGAAACGGCGTTTACTGGACCGGTGTTTAAGATGATTGCGCGACGATTGGATGATGATGGTGATGTGCGTCGTATGAGTGCGGATGGAGCGTCGTCGTCGTCGTCGGCGTCGGCGGCGGCGGCGGCGGCGGTGTTGAAGTCGAATGATGCCGACGAGGATGTGAACATTGTAGCCACGCACGAAGGGTTCGTGGCGCCGCCGCCGTTTGGGATTCTGCACATGGATTCAATGCGAGTGTATAATTCACGCATCAATGCGAATGAGAAGGTGACAATGCGGAGTACGTTTGGGATTGCGATATTGCTCGGGACGATGTCGTTGCTCACCGCGCACGAGGCTGGGTGTAAAAAGTGCGAGTTGTTAGCCATCGATGATGGGAACGAGTACGCGGCAAAATTAGTGCGGTATTACAGCCGACTTGGATTTGAAGTCGTGCGCGTGGTGGGTGAGAATGGCTTGAGAGATATGCCTGATTTATTGGTGTGGGGAGGCGTCGGAACGCGCATGGATGGTGACGTGGATACGCTTCTCAAGAAGTGGGGCGGCGTTATTAGAAAGTCGCTCGCGAAGTAAAGTAGCAGCACAGATTTTTTCATTATCACCTAAATACGTTCTAGATCTATCTATTTCTCTAATTTTTATTATTCCCTTTCTTCTTGGGTTTGGCGTTCAGCGTTTCTTCGTCAAATCCAATCTCAAGATCAAATTCTTCATCTGTCATTTTCCCCTTTTTCCATTTTTTCAATGCGCGGTAGTCGTCGTCGAGCTCTTCCAAATCAGCTTTCGACTCTTCTTTCCGCCGCTTGAACGCGGTGAGGCGCTTAGCTTCGGGCTCGGGTTTGTCTTTTTTCTTGAACTTGGGTTTATCGGCGTCGATCAGCCTTTGAGCTTCAGCCGCATCTTCCGCCTCTTTGAGAGATTTTTGACGTTGCTTTTCTCTCGCCTTGTCGTTGAAGGTGACAGAGTCGACGTCGACGGTTGATTCTTGGAAACATTCCATAAACTTTTTTGGCGCTTTGCGGATTTCTTTCATCTTTGGTAAACGAAGTAAACCCATAGCCATGCCCAAGGCACCATATTCGAGCTCTTTGAATCGAAAGATGAAACGACAATGGTGCTCTTTGTAGCCTCTGATGAAGGAGACGTACGCGCGCACGCCCTTTTCCATGATCTCCCGGCTCGACTCACTAGCTTTGCGAAGTTTAGTGTGCATTTCAGCCGCGCCTGCACGTTCAGCATTTTCAGCAGATTTCAATTGCTTGAGAACGCTGTCTTCAAGCTCGATTTCGCCGTCGTCATCATCATCAGCCGCGTCGCCAGCGGCAACCTCTGCGGCGTGTTCTTGCGTTCCTGGGGCAGGTTTGATTTCTACACCTCGAATGCGCAAAAAGTCCACATAGCTTGCCTCGCTGTTTGAAGTTAGGAATACAATCGCACTTCCTTCTCGTCCCATGCGTGCCGTGCGGCCGACGCGATGGACGAACGCCGCCGGGTCTTGTGGAGGGTCAAACTGCACAATCCAGTCGACTCCTGGGATGTCGAGGCCTCGGGCCGCGATATCGGTACACATTAAAATCCCAGCTTCTTGCGTGGTAAACTTCCCAAGCGCAGCTTCTCGAGCACTCTGTTTCATTTTGCCATGCAGCGCGATTGGATGAATGTCGGAGAGCAGTGCACTCAAGGCGGATTCATAAAAGTCTACGCATGCGCACGTCAAAAAGTACACGATGACTTTACATTCGCGATGTTCCTCGATAAAATTCACCAAATGCCACAACTTTGCGTCGACTGGACAAACGCGATATAATAACTGCAGTTGCGTGGGTAACTTTCCAGTCTTTTCACCGGCAGCTTTGGCTGCTGCGTTCAACGCGTCTCGCACGGTCACGCGCACTGGATTTCTCAAGCCTGCACGCGCCAATTCCGTGACTTCCTCAGTCTGAGTCGCGCTAAATAACCCCGTACGGCGCTGTTTCGGTAATCGTGCGATAATGTTATTCAAAGTTGCCATGAATCCCATTCCTAGCAATCGATCGGCTTCGTCTAAGATTAACAACTCGCACTTTTTCACGCTCAACTCTCGACTGCGCTGCATGACATCCCACAAACGCCCAGGCGTGGCGATCAACACCAGCGGCGAATCCCGCGCAAACGCCGCGACATCCTTAGCAACATCTGTACCTCCCGTGAGTAACATCGATACCTTATCCTTCTCAGAATCATCCTCCGCTTTACTCAACGCTCGCGCAAACGGAGCCGCCACCGCGTGTATCTGCGCCGCCAACTCTCGCGTTGGTGACACAATCAACGCCCCCACGTCGTGTCTCTTCATCGTCTTCACGCTTCGCCATAAGATTTCAACCATGGGCAGCACGAACGCGAGGGTTTTACCGCTCCCCGTGCACGCTTCGACCGCGACATCTTTATGCGAGCACAGCAGAGGAATCGTCGCCGCTTGCACGGGCGTCGCGCGCACGAACCCGAGCGCGTCGAGCGTCGCGAGCGAGCGCGCATCGAGCGCGGGTGTGAGTGCGCTAAACGATGGTCCTTCGGGCGCAGCCGCAGACGGCTCGTTGGCGCGCATGACGATCGGTGGCGTGCGAATGACTGGCGCCTCCACGTGCGGCGGCTGGGACAGTGGGAGGTTTTTTTTGGGCACACATGACTGCGCGCTTTGCCAATAACAAGACTACGTGCTATATGCACATTGGACAACAACAACAGATACGAACAAACAATAAAAAACAACGGGGGTGTTTATGAGACAGAAATTGTAGATGTGCGTTGAAGCGGGGCCCACGCGCGCCAGGCGCGGGCGCCAGAGTCGTCGACGTCGTGCGCCGACGCGGGTTCGACGCGCTCGACGCTCGATGCCGTGGCGGGCGCCATATCGGGAGATACCGCTTGATTTGATTTCGACATTGACCGTACGCGAGTGTGCTTTGAATCGCTGGTGACGTCCGAGCGACTCGATTCGGCGAGTCGAAGGATACCGGCGAGCGCTCCGGCGCCGGCGAAGATCCAAAACACCGTGCGCGCGTCGCCACCTCCGCGCCAAATGCTATAGCATGCGCTGCTAAGTAAGAATGCTCGAACGCACCACGTCAATAAATGCACGTGTTCTATCTTTTCCACCCATTCTCGAAACGATCTCGAACGTTGCCGCAAATACACAGCGGCTATGCAGCGCGTGATGCAGTCGCCCAAAGTCAACTCTTGCGGAATGATGGAAACGCCTGTGAATAAGACAAACGCAAAAGCCCCACCGAGACGCCAGGTCGTCACGCCCATCCATGTGATTGCGTCCATTCCAGGCGATGGATTAGCATACTTTGCATCGCGCATTCTCAACGCTGTCGACACGCCGAGTAAACCGAGCGTTTCTGGCGTGCGCACAAAAGCGTAAGACGCGTACGCGAGACACCCGATGGACAAACACGTGTGAAACGTCTCGTTAAACGGGATTGTCATCACCTGGTAGCGGTCGAAATAAAAACACAACAAAATCATACACCGTTAGTGACTCGGATTCAGCGCGGCGGTGCGAACGCGAAACACACACCGCGTGGACGCCTTTGCGCGAGCTCCGTACACCGTCGCGTCGTCGGCGTCGTCGTCGCAAACAAACCTACGCACCACCGGAGTTTTCAACGGCGTAAACGCCCACAAAAACACATGCAACATCGCCGCCGATATCACATTATACACTAAACGCCCATACACGCCCACGACACCATACAACCTACTCGGCAACGCCAACGAATGCGGTATCACAAATATCAAACTCAGCGGCGCGTTGCGCGCTAAAAACACCCCAACTCCATCGCACGCCGCATTCGACGGCCACCCTCGCGCGGGCAACACCATCGCCAACATCGGTGCGCGTTCACCCAAATGCGACACCCACGCCACGGTACCCATGAGCACCCACGTCACGTACGCCGCGCACGTCCACACCGTGGCTAAATTTAGCCTCGTCCCATCGCGCGCGCGCCTCACGCGCACCGCCCTCGCCCTCGTCGTCCCAACGTCGACGTCGTCGTCGTCCTTGTCCTCCTCCTCCTCCTCGTCGTCGTCGTCCTCGCGCCCACCGCCCCGTCGCCGCATCCCGCGCGCGCCGTCGCGCGCCGTCGACTGCCGCCGCCGCACGCGCGCGCGCGTCTCGCGTGGTCCAACGCGTGGTCCAACCACCGCCACAGTGCGCGCACGACGACGACGACGACGACGACGACGACGACGCCGCCGCCGCCGACGCCGACGCCGACGCCGCCGCCGACGACGACGCCGACGCCGCCGACGTGTCGCGCGCCCCCGTCTCTCGCGTGCGGTGCGGTGCACACACGTGCGTAGTGTGCGTCTCGCGAACCCCATCAGCGTGCGCGCGCGCGGTGCGTGCGTGCGCATGGTCGGTCGGTCACTCGGTCTCTCGGTCACTCGGTCACTCGGTCGGTCAGAACGAATAGTTTCCCTATGGGTATTTACTACGCGTTCACTCGTACACATACAGTATCGACGCGTGCAAATAATAATAATAATAATAGTGAATTTCGTGCAAATAATAAGGCGCACGCGCGTGCAACGCTGACCACGCCTACCGCGCGTGTGCGGTGTCACGCCCCCCGTCGTCAAACGTGTGGACGACGGACGCCGACCGAGTGACCGACCGACCGACCGACCGAGTGACCGACTGTAAATAGTCAGATGATACACCGTTTGAAGGTGATCCCGGGAGGTCCTTAACTAGTATATAGTTTAAATACGAGGAAAGAACTGACGTTACACAACACCTAAAAGATGATCTACTCCATCGCACGGGGGCCCGTATAGTAAGAGGGCGCTTCGGCTAAACCCTTAGGGTTTAGGCCAGCAACGAGGGTTTAAACCATTTACACCGACCGAGTGACCGACGACCCGATGCTTCACAGCGCGCGCGTCGCGTGGGCGGTCGGGCGCGATGGCGCCGCCGCCCGACGTCGTCGACGACGACGACGTTGATTTAGCGCAGTTCGTGCGGGATCTGCTGCGGGACGACGACGACGCGGGCCAACGCGTCGCGGGATACGGATGCGGATACGGAGGATACGGATGCGACGATGGGCGTTCTGGCGGTGACGCGTCGCGCGGTGGTGGTGCGAGTGAAGGTGGTGGTGCTCGTGCTCGCGCGGGGATGATGGCGGGGGTGGGGGGTGACGACGCGGCGTCGGCGCGCGCGGAGCGATGCGGACGCGGACGCGGCGAGGAGGATGACGACGTCGTCGACGACGACGATGAACGATGGGTACGACACAGAAGTGCTTTGGGTGGTACGGTGGATGGTGATGTGGGTGAGTGGCGCACGCAAGAGGGTGGGGTGACGACCACGCCGCGTGATCACGTCGCGGGGACGTGGGCGACGCCGCGCGCGGGGGGGGGATTTGGGATTTCCGACGACGTCGTCGAGGTTGGTTCTGAGGGCGCGATCCGCGCGGTAGTGGTTACGACGACGCTATTGGCGTTGCAGTCGACGACGACGACGACGAATTACCTGTCAACGAAGCCGATGGAGCCGACGGAGCTGACGAATAAACGTCCGGGCGAGTTCGCGGCGCCGCGCGGGCGACGTAAACGCAAGAGCATTTTTCCTGAAGACGCGCGCGATTTTGGGTTGGAGCGATTGACGCATATGTTGATGCTACCCGCGCATGAGGCGGCGGCAAAACTTGGGGTGAGCGGGACGACTTTTAAACACAGGTACGGTGTGATTCGTATGCGCGGATATTGTTTAAACTTTGATGTGCGAGAGCGGCGCCTCGCGCGTGGACAACGTAATTTGACGAATGGTTGCGTGTTTTTTCCTCGGTGATATGATACAGGTGTCGAGAGCTTGGTGTGCTCAGATGGCCTCATCGTAGGCTGCGTAGTATCGAAGAACTTTATTCGTACGTCGCCGATGTCTTGGAGGTGCGTTGTCTACACTTTTGTGTGTTTTTGTCTCACGCGAGCGTACTAACCGCTTCTTCTTTTTGTACGCGGCGCAGAAAGTCATATTGACAAACTTTAAGCACATGCAAGAGCCTGGAAGCACGAAAATGCTTCAGCTCGATAAGGACGTGGAGAGTCTTCATCTCGATCTCGAAGCACTCAAAGCGCACGCGCGCGACTTGGTGCGTAATAATACTCGAGCGAGTTTGTTTGTATTTTTTCATCTGACGCGTTTTGTTTTTTTAGGAGTCTGACTTCATAAGGAAAGGATCCGTCGAAGACGTCGACGAACCTCGAGAAATCGCAAAGATCCGAGGTCGAGTGTATAGACATCGCGCCGCTGTGCTACTGTACGCACGCGACATCAAACTTCCTATTACAAACCGAAACGAGCGCGCGCCACACGCGAACAATGTTCGCACTCATTCTTGAATTCACTGAACGAGTCGTTTCAAAACGACAAAAAAATCGAGCGAAGACTCGAACAAAACAAACAAAACATGAAAGCTACAATCATCGTGTTTCGATAGCACTAGATAGCGTTAGCCATTCATTCTTTCATTCTTATATATAAAACAATTGAATTCATACTAATACTTCTTCAACACCTCATCATTCAAAGTTTTTAGAGTCCGCTCATTTCATCCAATCCGAGCGCGAGATTCATGTTTTGTACAGCCGCTCCTGATGCACCTTTGCCCAAATTGTCCAAGCGCGCAACCAACACGGCCGTCTGCTTCTTGTCGTTGGCATAGACGCTCAATTCGAGCTTGTTGGTGTTTGCGAGGGCATCTGGGCGCATAAAGGCGCCGCGTTCAAGGTCATCCATCTTGTTCAGGCCACGAACTGAAACAAAAGCGCTACCGGCGTAGCGTTCTGTGAGACACTTGTGTAAACGCTCGGCGCTTCGTCCGGAGACCGTGAGTTGGTCATAGTGCAGCGGAACGCTCACCACCATTCCTTGCGCAAACGCCGCCACCGCGGGCATAAAGATGGGCTCGCGTCCGAGCATACTCCACTTTGCCATTTCAGGCAAGTGTTTGTGCTCGAGGTTAAAACCATACGCACCCCAAGGTTCATGGTCCTCTTCCTCGTAAACCTTGATGAGCGCCTTACCACCACCCGTGTAGCCGCTCACCGCGTTCACCGTTAACGCGCTTCCAGGGGCGATGATTCCTGCGTCAACCAAAGGACGAGTGAGAGCGATAAAACCCGTCGGATAACACCCAGGGTTAGAAATACGCTTTGATTTAATCACTTTATCTTTATGCCCCGGCGCAAGTTCGGCGAACCCATACGTCCATCCATCAGCGACTCGAAACGCCGTCGACGCGTCGATAACCACGACGTTGGCGTTCGTCACCAACTTCACCGCCTCGATAGCCGCGTCATCTGGAAGACACAAAATCGCCGCATCACACGTATTCAGCGCCTCACGGCGCGCCTCTAAATCCTTTCTCTTATCATTCGGCAACTGAATCAATTCCACATCCGCGCGCGACGCCAACCGTTCGCGCACTTGCAACCCAGTCGTCCCCGCCTCGCCGTCGATAAACACCTTCTTCTTCGTCGCCCTGCACGTCACATCACGTCGCCCACGCGTGCGTACACCCATAACCACCCTTCTCGACTCCACCGCGTGACATCGCGTCGTCTTCAACCCCGTCACCGCACCCTTTGGCGCACCCATGGTCGTCACCGTCAGCATCATCCTCCCTTTCGGTCCCGTGTGCGATGCTCGCCTCACGCGTCCCTCGCGCGTCGTATCAAAGCACACAAAACACGCGTCCAGTCACGCCTTATTCAACACGCGGTGTTCACGCGGGCGTCGGCGTCGGTGCGCGCGCGCGCGGCGTCGAATCCGATCGATCAGACGCGTGGGTGTGATCCTGTACCCTCCTTGGCGCCACCAGATGTATCAATCATCACAGGTCCCGCCGCGTTCGTCTCGCGCCCGTCGTCGTCGCGTCACACGCCAGCGCACGGCGCGCGACGCGACGACGGGCGTCTGCACGCGCGCGCACGCACGCACGCGCACGCACTCGCGCGCTCAGAGGCTTCGTTCGATCGATCGCCGATACAGATGGCGTGGGTTCCCGATCCCGCGGGTGCGGCGCAAATCGTGGCGCTGATCACGGATTACATGAACCCGATGGCGAATCAACGCGAGATGTTGCATAAACTCGAACAGTGCGCGAGATTTCCTGATTTTAACAATTATCTCACGCACGTGTTGACGAGCGATGAGGACGCGCAGAGGCGGGAGGATGTGCGACAGAGCGCGGGATTGTTGCTGAAGAATAATCTCAAGTCGTCGTGGACGACGACGATGACGGAGGATTCGAGGGTGTATGTGAAGATGACGTTGATGAGGGCGTTGGGGCATCCTTCGAGGTTGATTCGAACGACGGCGGGCACGTGCGTGGCGCTTATTGTGCGCTCGGGTGGGGTTGAGAGTTGGGGCGAATTATACGCGGCGTTGGCGCAAGCGCTCGAGGGCGGGGACGAGACGACGCGGGATGGTGCGTTGGATGCGTTGTACAAGACGTGCGAGGAAGTTAACGGTCGCTTGGATGTCACTGTTCCGGGTTTGCCGGATTCACCCGCGGGTATTTTGATTCCAAAGCTTTTCGCGTTGTTTCAGGCGCCGAGCGCCAAGGTGCGTCAGCAATCTGTAGGCGTGGTGAACATGATTGCCCCGTGCTGGCCTGAAAACCACTACGCACTGTTGGATACGTACTTGCAAGGTTTGTTTGCGTTGGCAAATGACTCAGACAACGACGTGCGGCGTTTGGTGTGCTCTGGTTTGGTCATGTTGATCCATATTTGCCCGGAAAAGTTGGCGCCGAATTTGCGCGAAATCATCACCTACATGCTCGATCGGCAAGGGGATGAAGACAAGGATGTCGCCATGGAATCGTGCGAGTTCTGGGGTGCCTTTTGCGAAGCCGATCTCGGCGACGACTACGTGCAAATCTTACGTGAATACACCCCTCGTCTCATTCCAGTGTTGTTGACCAACATGGCATACCAAGAGGATGACGAAGAGGTGATTCAAGCCGAAGACGATGAAGTCAACGCAAACAGACCTGATAGAGATCAAGATATCAAGCCTACGTTCCGCGATACCAAGGATAAAGGCGCGCAAGAGCAAGAGGAAGATGGACAAGATGATGAGGACGATTTTGTATGGAACTTGCGGAAGAGTTCAGCGAATGGATTGGACATATTGTCCAACGTGTTTGGCGACGAACTTCTCCCGCTCATGTTACCAGTGGTCGAAGCTCGTCTGGCTCAAAGTCGATGGGAAATTCGCGAGAGCGCAGTTTTGGCGCTGGGCGCGATTGCCGAAGGCTGCACCACTGGGTTGCTACCGTATTTACCACAGTTGATCGGTTTCTTGATGCCTATGCTGGACGACGCTCGTCCTTTGGTTCGATCGACGACGTGCTGGACACTCAGTCGCTACTCACGCTGGGTCGTTCAATGTGCTCGCCCTTCGCGAGATGGCGAAACTACGATGGCACAACAACAAGGCATGGATCAACTCAACTCGATTACCACTGCCCTGTGCCGCAAGTGCCTGGACCACAACAAACACGTCCAAGCCGCGGCGTGCGGCGCTGTGGCGACTCTTCTGTCCGAAGCTCATGATACCTTGGCGCCTTGGACAGAGACTGTGGTGCAAACTCTCTCACAAGCGTTGAAAATGTATCAGCGCAAGAATCTTCGTAACCTATACGATGCGCTGCAGATGCTTGCCGAGAACATCGGTCCTTCTCTTGAAGATGCGCGCCACGCCGCGGCGCTCTTGCCTCTGATGTTGCAAAGGTGGGAGACAGCAAACGAGGCCGATCCTGAATTGTTTCATTTGCTCGAATGCATCACCGCTGTCGTCATCGGTCTTGGTCAAGCTTCAAAAGACTTTGCAGCGGGTATCTTCTCCAAATGCATCGCCGCTCTGACGACCATGCTTCAGCGCCGAACGCAAGTTGAGCGTGGTGAAATTCCCGCCGAAGAATATGCCATTGATGTCGTGATTTGCGCATTGGATTTGATTTCCGGTGTCTGCGAAGGGTTAGGGACGTCCATTGAACCGCTTGTGGCGCAAGCACCGCTTCGTGATATTGTGCTCGCCGCGTGCGTGGATTCAGCTCCAGGCGTGCGCCGAAGCGCGTTCGCACTTTTGGGTGATCTCTCGAGATCTTGCCCGAACCAAGTCATGCCATCTTTGCAACAATTCATGGATTTGATCGTTGCGCAGTTACAACCGCAGAATATCATCTCGATCAACATGTCAGTATGCAACAACGCAAGCTGGGCCGCGGGAGAACTGGCTGTTCGCACTCCAGCGCAAGTGCTTCAACCATTTGTTGCTCCGCTTGCGCAGTGTATGGTGCAAATTCTTGACATGCGCATGGTCAATAGATCACTGGGCGAAAACGCGGCGATTACGCTAGGTCGACTTGCGATGGTATGCCCCGATGATCTTCAAGGAGGGTTGTCGCACATGATGACGTCGTGGTGCGGAGCGTTGCGCCGTCTCAGAGATGGCGTTGAAAAGGAAGACGGATTCAAGGGCTTGGTTGCTCTCGTACAGAAAAATCCGAACGCAGGTGTTGGCGCTTTAGCCAGCCTGTTGGAGGCTATTGCTTCATGGAGAGGATGCAGGAATGAAGAATTAGCGCGACAAATGGGCGAGCTCGTCGTCGGTTACAAGCAACACGTTGGTGGTGACGCTTGGATTAAAACCTTGCAGCACGAGCTTGAGCCTGGTGTCGCGCGCAAGCTTTCTGAAACGTATGGTGTTTAGATTGGAAAGAAACAATAAACAAAGATGGAAAGGGGAGAGGAAGAGGGAAGAGGAGAGGAAGAGGGAAGAGGGAAGAGGGAAGAGGGAAGTAGGTAGGAATATAGGGAGTTGGAACGTTTTTAGTGCGAAGGGGCGCACAAAGCGATAGACGGGATTGGAAGTTGATTTTTAACGTGTGAAGGAAAAACACAACAGACGCTACGCTTTACCTCGCGCTCGCCTTAATTTTGCTCATCGATCGAAAGAATTTCGTAGTCCTTGTCCGTAATGTTCAATGCTGGTTCGATGACACCATCAATGACAAAAACCACGCCGTTGCGTGCGAAAAGTAAATCTCGCACTGCAACCTTGATAGAATTCAAAGGTTTTGCGACAGTACCACTCGTCATAACGCGCGATCGCTCTACGACGAGATTCGTCGGAAGCTTGCTTGGCACACTGTGCACTTTTGACATAATTTCTGAATTATGTCGGCGACGGAAAATCTTGTCAAACGTACGCGTCAACCAGTTCCGTGTATCAATGTACGGCTGCAGAAATTTTGCATCAGCATAAGAGAGTGTTAGTGCATTCAAATTTCGTACATGTGTTTGCGTCTGCATCGTTGACGCAAATGTTGTAAATGTTTTGCCATCGTATTCGTATCGTCCGAATGAACCATCAACGATAAGCGTTTTCAGGGCGTCTGACATGTTCTCCGAGTTGATTGCGCTCGTGAGATTGGACTCCATCAGACGAAAACGAGCAAAATTCTCGATTGCAGCATTTGTTGGAACAAAAAGTGTTCCAACCGCATCTGAGTCTTGGTTCCAATTGAGGTTGGAAACGACGTCTCCAAAATCGGTGTTGGTTGAAACGATGAGAGAAAACAGTGATAGGTCTTTTCGCGATGAAAACGCCTCTGTAACTGAATCAAACGGAAGTACATCGTTGTATGGCGTCAAAGTTTCAAGGAGTGGATTGCACGCTCGCAAGAATGCACCAGGATACCGCGTAGATGGCGATACACCTTGGCAACCATTGGCTTCGGCATCTGACACGTAGCAGTGGTATGTCTCATTCTCAAGCATCGGCGAGTAAAAACAACCTCGGCCCTCATTACTGACGTCAATTCCAGATGAAAAGCCAGCGTAAGAGCATTTGCATTTCGTTGAGAAGGTCGTTGGCGAGGTGGAGGTCGTTGGCGAGGTCGAGGTCGTTGGCATGGTGGTATTGGAATTTGCTCTCTCTCTCTCTCTCTTAACTTTCCTCGCATCGACGATGGACAGCGAATGTGCAACAAACACTCCGAGCGCTATGATACGCATTTTATCGCACAACTTGCTGTGCATCCGTTTTCCTGAGCGCATGAGTGCGTGCAAATTTGCGTGCAAATTTGTGAAGTATTGAGCATCGCGTGATGTGTATTTATACAATCAATTCATATGCGCAGCTACTGCGTGTTACTATTGGCGCTGCCAAATGCTAATTTTACCGGACGAATATCCAATGGCTAAGTGTGAGCCCTCATGTGACCATACAGAGACAGTCGCGACATCAATAGATTCTTCACTATTGGTTTCGAAGTCATCTGTGAATTGCGTCGCCTGAACCGGCGCACCTGGGGTACTCGGCAAAAGATAAATTGCCGTACGATTACCTCGAGATGCCGATACGAGCGGTAGCTCCAGCATTTGACCTGGCGCAAAAGAAATCACCCCACTCCCATCTTGAGGTCTCGATGCAATTCGGCAAGTTGTAAAGAGGCGTAGTTCTTTGAATGGCGTTCCTTCAGCGCGAAATATGCGAATTTCACCATTTGCATAGAATGCCAATAACGTTGGGCCACCCATGGATTCAGGATACGTGCAGTATCGCATACGCATAAGTTCACACGGTTCTTTTGGACCGTTCATTGCGCCTAACGCTCTTAATTTGTATCCCATTTTGATTTCACCAATGCGTGGACGAGGAACGATATGTTTTGCTGTCGCAAACATACTTTTGAACTTCGAACGCAATTTAGAGGTTGATGATGTCTCCTCTTCACCACTTATAGTCGTACCCATGCCGCATTGAGTACCGACTGCGTCCATTCTTTCCGATTGGCTCGCTGAGCGCTCGGCAATGACGCGGTGAAGTGGATTTTCAACCGCAGCTTCTCTCTCTGGGTTCAGTGATAATATCTTCTTCATTCGAGGCTCGCAACTCGCTGTATTTATCCGACCTTCATCATCCCCTACGAATAAAATCGTCCCGCTTGTGGTAAAGTCAAAGCAACTCGGGACATTTTTTGTCGCGAGCCGCTCTATGACCATTCCAAGAGAGGCGTCAATGATGACCACTTGACGCGATTTCAAGCCCACAAAAGCCAAGTCTACGTGCACAGGATGAAACATTACCGTCGTCACTTCATTTAAGACATCCACTTCGCTGTCCATCTCAATTGACATGGTTGACTTGGATGTGTGACTTACGTTCCAGATTTTCACTTGGCCCGTTACGCTCCCACTGACGAGTCGACTTCCGTTCAAATTCCAATCCACCTTCGTGACTCGCCCGAAGTGCGCTTTATCTACATATGCACTTGCCGCTTCCATGTCACCAGACGCGCTTCGAGTCACCATGATTCCTCCAGAAATATCCCCGACGGCTAAGTTCCGCGCGCCTACTTTCGAGTATCGCATCGCGCTCGGTGCGCCCCTTCCGACAATCTTCTCCACCTCTATATACGACGAAACTACGCCATCACCATCCTCCACCGTTCCTCCACTCGTCACCGACGTTCGAGCGCGAACCCACTCACCATCCATCGCATCAGGCGGTTCCGCTCTCTCGCCGCGCACTCGAAGCGCATCCAACGTCGCGCGCATCGCAGCGTACGGCGACAACCCATCTTCATCGACATCCATCGCCGCACGGAACTGACTCGGAGAAAGTACATCTCCCAACGTACCCGCACTCGTTTCTTCCGCGATCGTCGCCATCTTCTCCGTCGATGCCGGCGTTAGTTCTTCGCCAGTGTCAGATTCCGAAAAAGTTCCACTCGCACCACTCGCCACGAGCACCGTCGCGCGCGCGCGCGCGGGCGGTAAGTCCTCGATGGACTGCTCGGAATCCATCGAGTGTCGCGTGTCGTTCGCGCGCGTCGTTCGCGCGGATGGTTTCTGACGAGACGCCCGACCCCGTGGCGTGACGCTGCACGCTGCGGAGTGACGACACCGCGCCAGTCAACGACGCGTCCGTCATCCTCGACGACGCCGCGCACGAACGCGCGCACGACTAACGACCGCGTGGGATGATTTCTGTCGTCTCGGCGCCGCCGTCCACGACCGCGGGGTCGCTGGCGCGACGGGCACCGGCGTGCGCGCCAACGCGACGTCATCACAGTCAGCATCGGCGGCATCTTATTCCGCGACGTCTGACGCGAATCGCGGCTGGTGGGGAATTCACGAGCGACGATGGTGAGAAAGTCAAGTATGAAATCGCGCTCGCGGACGTGTCGCGCGGTAAGAAGATTGGGAGCGGGTCGTTTGGGGATGTGTTTGAAGGCAGAGCGAACGGCTCGCCCGCTGTGTTAAAAGAACGTAAGAACACAGCCGCTGGTAGTCGATTTTTTCGTGCTGAAGCCGAAGTGAACCGCCGATTGAAGGGATGTAATTCCGTCGCATCGTTTTTGGGCGTCGCTGGTGCGAATGCGTTTTTGGTGTGGAAGGATGAGGGCCGGTTGACGCTCGAGGACGCGTTGGGACGGTCGTTCGCGAGCTCGATGGGGTGCTTGAGCGACGAACAGGCTGCGAGAAAGGTTGCCAAAGGAGTGTTACAGTGCGTAAAAGGTTTACACGGACGCGGCGTCATTCATCGCGACGTCAAGCCGAATAATCTGTTAATCACGAAGGGTGGCGTCTTGAAGCTTATCGACTTGGGTGGCGCCGCCGACTTGCGCACAGGGACAAATTTCGACGAAGCCGAGACCGTTTTTGATCCCGTTTACGGGCCACCGGAACGTTATATTACCGGTAAGTTCGGTGGCTTGTTCGGCGGTCTCGCGTGGGGTAAAAGCAAGCCGGATTTGTTTGATGCGTTCTCGTGTGGTATGGTGATAATGCAAGTCTCGTGCCCATCTATGCGTAAAAAGAATGGTATGGCAGGCGTGCGACGTGAGTTAAAAATATGGGCGTATGATTTGCCAATGTGGCGTGCGAGCCTTCCGGATCGACGCCAGGGCGATTTCGCTATTTTAGACGCCAATAATGAGGCTGGATGGAAATTGGTGTGTGGATTGTGCGCACAAAAAGACAAACGCATGAGCGTTAGTCAAGCACTTGGGTCTCCGTTCTGTAGATAAAATCCGTGTTCTATTTATTACTATTTATATCGCTCTATAATGTCTATCATCGTCAACGCACATACTATTTGCTACGCGCTCCTGGGCTCTCCGCAGTGCTTGTGGCACATCGCCGAGCCAGAAACGGGAACGCCGCGCTCAGCCAAGCGGTCGAGCACGAGCGCGCCCACTGGATTCTTACTCCTCCCTCGCACCAGCGCATCGGCGAGTTGAGCATGCAAGCACTTAATCTTCTTCCATGTCTTCGTCTGTGGTAAACTTTCCAACGACACACCTATGAGCCCGGACTTGTTCACGATGAAGTCTGTTTTCGCATCCATCCTGACAGCCGCCGCCGCGACGTCGCCAACCAAAAAGTTTCGCAACCTAGGCGTATCCTCGTGCACTCGCTCGAGCGCTCGCTCAATATCACTACCCGCTATCTCACTCGCGATGGCGTGTATCCCACCCTCACGTTCGAGCGCATCCACGGCGCGCGCCAACGCCGGGCAGGACAACCAACACGTCGCGTGCTCCGCGCGCCACGCCACACCCGCGTCTCCATCCGCCGCCGACGTTCCATCTTCCCTCAGCGGTGCATACAAATACGCCTGCGCGTGTCCGTGCACGCACCGTTTACCCGCTCCGATGACTTGCGCGCACGGGTGCCCCAGCTGCGCGGGAGCCGTGTGCGTGACGTCGCGCCCATCGAGCGACGCCACCGCGTCGGCGTCGTCGAACAGCGTCTCCGCGATCGCGCGATTGACGCCAGAGGCGAGAGATGGAAACGCGCGCGGAACGTACGCGCGCGCGACTTTTGACATGGCCGCCACCGACGCCGACCGGCGCTCGCCACTGTGTGACGCATCTGCGAGTGTCATCATGATGACAAAGACAATCACGACGTTCACGACGACGACGCCGCAGGCGCCGCGAGTGCACGCACCGACGCGCCGCACGCACGCTTCGCGCGGCGCGCGCGTCGTCACGCGCGTCGTCGACACCCAGGTCGCCTACGCGGTGGCGCAACAAAACGTGGGATTCGCGCTGTGCGTCGCGCTCGATGCGCTGTCGTCGCAAGAAAGCATCCCGAGCGGTACGCCCGGGAGGCCAAACTTGGCGTTCGTGCTCCCGGCATGCGGCGCTCTCGTGGGTTCGTTCGCGTTGATTCAAAGCGACGGCGATGCGACGACGCCGGCGGGGTTGGCGCTCGGGACGTTGACGTGCTTGGCGTTGCTCAAGCAGTACGTCGATAGGTTTGACCAGACGCCGCGTAACGAGAGAGAGTGGCCTGGGCCGAGGTTAATGCCGACGATCGGGATCTTGTTTTCAATCTTCGCGCTCTTGGCGAACGTCGAGGCGATTCCGAAGATTCTCAATCCTTTGGTCGTGTGAGCGCGCGACGCGGCGGGTGTGGATAACTTGAGAAAAGACATTAGACAACATTTAATAATTTAGAACATTTGATGATGCGCACGCGAGCGTGTGATGTGACCATAACATTGAAGTTTGAGATTACATGCGCCGGTGTTTACTACTCATCGCCTAACAGTTCTAACACGCCCTCCTGAATTAACGGCTGGGCTTCCTCTCGCCACAACAAGTGCACGGTGTTCCTTCGCAAGTCAACCGTACCGTCGCGAGTGAACAACTCACCGTAATCTTCTAAGCACTTGACTTGAATCTTGTAGTGCTGGGGAGGGACTAAATCTAAGGTTAAGTTCAAATCCACTTCTCGCATGTAGTCATTCAACACGGAGGAATACTTTGTGAAGAAGTGACGTTCGCTATGGGACAAGTTGTGCGACACGTCTTCAGGCAATCCGGCGCCAATCTTCCAACGCAAATCTTTCACACGGTTCATGCGCTCGTTCAAATATACTAATAATGCGCGCTTGTTTCTCAATATCGCCTGTGTTGTTGTCGTCGTCGACGTTTCGAGTGTGGTTAGTCGCGTTGTTTGCTCGCGCTTTGCTTTTTGAATTCACGTTTTTTGAAACAAGACGCTCTTCAACGCATCGACACGCGCGTCGACGTACCTGGTTATGCGCCAAGAGGGATACCTTGAACGCATCTGCGTACTCTGCATCGGCTTCTTCGCCTTGACTCTCGCGCTCATGCTTCGCTTGGATCAAGTTTTCTATCGCTCGCACGTGGTCTTGACACTGCTCGGTGATCGTGCGCACCAAGTCTTGGTTGTAAGACGGTAACGCCCCGGCTTCGCTTTCGGCGATCTCACGCACGAGTTCAGACGCTTTCTTACCGAACGACGTGCTCGTCATGTCGAGTTCGATGACGAACCGACGCGATATGACGTACAAAGTCACGGCGAGTCGCGTTGGCGTTGAAGCGTTGAGGAGACACGCAACCTGATGAAACTATGGGAAACTTCTTACATACAGGTTCAAACTATGCTCATATCTAAAGTAAGGATGCTAACGTAAGGATGCGTTAAAGTAGCGTCTTCTTCTCCTCGGCGCTGCGACGTTCTTCTAAGATCTCCTCCTCCTTGGCTTTGATTTTGGCGATGTTGTATCCAGTGAAACCAACCAACGCGATGCCGTAACCGACAATTTGAATCGGTTGAACGACGTCGTGGTAGAAAATGACACCGAAAATAATGATAATAATCGAGCGCACTTGCGCCAGCACTTTCAGGGTTAACGAACCGATGAACTTGATGACGCCCAAGGAGCAAAAGTTTACGACAAAGCCGAGGAAACCGGCGGCGAGAAACAACTCTGGGTGTTCAGCCATCATTCCCCAAGCGTTCTTCTCCGCCATGTCTTTGAATTCAAACAACGCCGCCGCGGTGAGAAGGAAAATAAGCGACGCAGGGGAGATGAAAAACATGCCCTCCCACATGCTGAACTTTTTGTTTGCCAATAAAAATTGCATCGCCGCATTCTTGAACGCCTCGGTGAGCTCGGCGCCCAAAATCAGCGCGAAACCAATCCAGGTGAACTGCATTTCACCCAAAGACGCGACAAGAGTCCCGCCAATAATCACAGCAACAGCAACGGCCACCTTGGTGTGCCACTTGTCTAAACCGGCAAAGTAAAGAATAGTAAACAACACCGCCGGCGATAAGGCTTTCATCATTTGCAAAAACGAAAGCGTCAAGTGAAAGTACGCCATATTCCTAAACGTGCGTCAATACAAAACGACCGCGTTAGTATACACAAGAAACACATTCACACACGAGGTATCACATCGCGCGCCACGCGCGCCACGCTCGCGAGTTACGCACCCTAACATCAACGTCGTGCCTTGAAAGAATCCGATCGGCAACACATTCTGCGCCCAAAACTTAAACGTAATATCCTTATGGTTGGCCATATCCACGCGCTTCGTGTACACCATGAATATACTCGTCAACCATCCGCACACGACGCCTAAAGAGCTCAACACGATTGGGTATTTAAACGCAGTCACGCTCAACATGTACTTGTTCAACATGATGATGGCGGTCGCGGCGGTGATGTACGCCGCTCCGTACGCCATCGCGGTGAAGAACAGCGACATGGAGAGTTCATGCGCAGTTTTCGTTTCATCTTCGTTCGGTGTAGCCATGGTGACCTTCGCCGCGAGGGGAGAATAGTGACGATTGGGTCTCATCTTGCCCGCTGTTTGGGTGTTAGACTGTCGGCGTCGAAGACTGGCCATCGCCGGGACGCGTTTCAATGCGTGTCTCACGCGCGCGGGTGCGCGAGACGGGTCGAATAGGCATAATCATCATATAAGGACATGATATGAATACTGCATGATATACACGTGCCGCGCACGCGGCACGGCTAGAATGGTCTAGAGCTATGTCTAAATTTGGCGTTACGCGTCGCGAAACGACGCAATTTTATACACCATGGTAGCACATCACGTTTCATTCGCACGTTCGAGCTGATATTCTAACGCTTGAATCTTTGCATCTTTCAATCGCACGAGCTGCTCGAGTTTCATAACCTTGGTGGCGAGAATTTCATTCGTCTCTTCGAGTTCTTCGACGCGCGCGTCCCGTCGCGCGAGAAGCTCTGGATACTTTGTCGCGGGAATGCTCGCGAAACTTTCCATACTCGGCATCACGCTCGACACTTGTTCTTCGGGCACTCGTCGTTGCTGCTGCTGGCGCTCTTCTTCATCACCGTCCACATCAATACCACCGTCCCGCGTACCGACGCGTCCGCCCGCCGTGGCGGTCAACGCCCGTCTCAACCGTCCCAAAAAGTTCTCAATTGCCCCAGGCACACCCACGCTGATCGCCTCCATCTCCTCTCTACCGAGTGGCATTTTCAACTTTCTCAACACTTTGTGCTCGAGCGCGGTCCAATTCCCCATCTTGCGCGCTAAATTACTCGCCGCGTTGTAGTTGTGCAAGTCCACGCACTGTCCAAATGGTTTGACTTGGGCGATAATCTCAGCCACGAGCACGCCGTCGGCGAAATCTCGCGCGATCGAGCGTTTGGGTCTCGACAACGTAAACGTATCGACCCACTTGAACGTGTCCATGACGTCTCGTTCGGTGGCATTCATCGCGGCGACACACACGAAAGCCAGCGAGGCGCACAGTGACGCGCTCCGCAGTCGTTGGCGCACTTTTAAAAGCAGCAGTCGACATGGACCCCGTGGTGTTCACCGCGGACGTCTCCAAGGACGTGAAATCGCTCGTAGGTAAAGACGACGTCGCGATTCGCGAGTTGGCGGCGCGAGCGATTCGCGTTGCGCTCGAAGGTGAGGGTGAGCTCGCGACGAGCGCGGGACAAGATGTTTCAAACGAAGTCGCTTCGAGTCGCGGGCTATCGACGACGGATGGCGAACGTCGAGGCGTGCGCGCGTTGGCATGGGTGTTTATGGAATCTCTTCGCGCGTGTTTGACGCGGGAGACGTTCGAGAAGAAGTGCGCGGGGTTTGGGTTTGCGAGCGACGCGAGCGCGGTGTTGGGCGAGACGTACGCGAGCGCGGCGTTTAAAGATGCGTTTACGCGCGCAATGTCGAACGCGAACGCGACGAATCGAGGGATACGATACGATGGATTGAATTGGCGTTTGGATGTGCGCGTGGCATCGAGAGCTCTTCATGTAGAGGCGGATCCAAAGTATTTGCTCAAGTTGGGACGTCGTCAAGTCGACGGTCTCGGCGGCGTCGCTGAAACAGTGTCTACGTTTGTTGAGACGGATTATCAAACATTAAATGCGATGCGTAAAGAGTGTGAGAAGGCATTGGCGGCATGTTCTAGCGCACATGCGAGTAGATTAGCGCGTTACGTTCGTCGACCAAAGACGTAAGTAACGTTGTTGTATATGTGAGAAAATAATCTTGTTGTTGTTACATGTTTCTTCCTAAGGAAAGTCCGAGAGCACGGTGTAGTGCAACGTCTTGACAATGATGTACGACACCGTGAAAGCGACGAAGTAGCGCGAGCAGAAGGTGTCGAAAATCTCCAAAACCTTCCTCGTCTGCGAGCTGACGGTGCCGTAAACGTTGAGTGGTACAGCGATGCCGCCGGCAATTTTTCTAAAGTTACTCAACCCACTCTCTGCGTCCCTATCTGCTCGCTCATCTTGCGCCTCACGAATCGCCTCGAGCTTCGCGGCGTACTTGTCGTTAATCTGTTGCGTTTTTTCTTCGCGCTTGCCTTTGCCTAGCGTCCAGTTGGACATGACTTTTTTCAGCTCAACCATTTGCTCATCCATGACTTTGTTGAGTTCTTGTTCGCGCTTCTCTCGTTGGTTCCCCGGACCAATCACCCCGAGAGCCTTCCCTGCCAATCGCGTGGCTAAACCAAGCGTAATATCATGATAGATGGCGATGATGGCGACGACTTTTGTGCTTCCAAGCAAGATGAAATTCGCCCCCAACATAAATACAACGCCGGCGAGATACGTCTCGCTCGTCTCGTGCGCGGGAAGCACCCAACCAACACCCTTCTCGCGCACGAACGGGATCGCCGTCTCACGCACAAATGATTCCAACACACATAACTCCGTTCTCACGCGAATCAACACATCATTAATCAACGGTCGATAGTTTTCAATATTTTCATCCCCGGCGAGCCCGATCGCCGCGCGTTGCCCGACGCGAAACACCCCATCACTCGCCGGACACACCGGACTAAACGCATAAAACGGATCAATCAACGCCTGCGAGGCGTATGCCGCATCATCTGTCGACACCACGCTCAGCGTCGTCGCACCGAGTGCGAGTAATCCCATCCTTTGCGCGTCGCGTCCAGCGTCATCTTTATCGACAACATCGTCGGTCGCCACGACGTTATGCGCCGCATCAGCGTCGCGTCGCGCCGCGCGCAACGCGCGCACGCCGCGCAGGCATTCGACTCGACGGTTCGCGCGCACCGTCGCGCGCGCGCCCGTCGTCGTCGTCGTCGTCAAGCGAGTCGCGAACATGGCGAGGCGCGCGCTCCACTGTGTGACGCATCCGACGATGGCGTCGGCGCGCGACATCGCCGACGCGTACGCCATCGAAGACGCCGAGCGACACAAGAGCACATCGAGCGCCGGCGCACGAGTCGCGCACGTCCATGAGGGCGCGACGTTTACCTTTGTCGATGTTTCTTACGGCGTCGTGTCGCCAAAGACAAAGGTAGTGAAGCCCATCTTGAAGGGCGTCACTGGCGCGGCGCAGCCAGGGGAGGTGCTGGCGCTTCTCGGGCCGTCGGGAAGCGGTAAAACATCGCTGTTGAACGTGCTCGCCGGCCGCACGCCCGTCGGTGGCGTGCTTAGTGGGGAAATCTTGGTGAATGGCAAGCCGCGGGATGAGCGGTTCATGCGCGAAAAGACGGCGTACGTGATGCAAGAGGAGCTGTTGTTTCCGTTTCTGACTGTTACGGAGACGTTAAAGCTGCATTGTAAGCTTCGTCGAGGGACTTTGAGCGAGGACGAGATTGAGAGCGCGGTGGGCGCGCTCGTGGCCGAGCTTGGGTTGAGCAAAGTCGCGCACTCTGTCGTCGGTCGGGCGGGCGGCTTGCCGAGGGGCGTTTCTGGCGGCGAGCGAAAGCGAGTAAATATCGCTGTGGAAATGGTGAGCGACCCGGAGGCGCTGTTTTTGGATGAGCCCACGAGCGGATTGGATTCGTTTCAGGCGTTGAGATGTATGGCGGCGTTGAATCAGCTCGCGCGCGCTGGAAGAACCATCATTACGACGATTCATCAGCCGCGAAGTTCAATTTTTGCAATGTTTTCGCAACTGTTGTTGATTTCAGAAGGCAGGTTGTTGTACATTGGCGACGCGAAAGATGCAGTAGAGTATTTCGCATCGCTTTCGTTCGACTGTCCGAATTTGACAAATCCCGCGGACTTCTACATGGATATTACTTCGATTGATATGCGGCACGAATCTAGAGAAAAATCCTCTCGCGCGCGGATTGAATTTTTTGCCGACGAAGCTCGCGCGCGCGGATTGGGTAAAAGATGCGTCGAGCGCGCGTTGGAGGCCATTCATGGCCCGCAAGACATCGGGGTGTACGACACCAAGCACGCGGGGTGGACGACGCAGTTTTCTTTGTTGTTTAGACGTTCGCTAGTAAACCAGCGTCGAGACGCAGTCGGCGTCGGTGTTCAGGTGACGATAGAACTCGTGTACGCGCTCATCGTGAGTGCGCTATTTAGAGGCGTAGGTACGGACCAAAAGGGTGTGCAAGACCGAATCGGATGCTTGTTCTTCGTCGTCTTGAATGTCGCATACACAGCGGCACTCCCCGCGATAAATCTGTTTGCCTCAGAACGAGGCATCGTCATTCGCGAGAGAGCCTCGGGGGCATACTGCTGGTCTTCCTATTATCTATCCAAGTACGTCGGCGAGCTTCCAAAATTACTGCCGCGACTGTTGTTTTGCACGTTAGTGTACTGGATTGTTGGCTTGCGTGATTCCGTCGCGAGTTTCTGGGTGTTTGTCGCCATCATCGTTGCAGAAGCAATGAGTCTCATGGCGCTTGGGTTATTAATGGCGTCGTCGATGCCAATTGGCGCCGCACTGGCGCTCGGACCTGCGTGCATTACAATTTTCACGCTTTTCGGTGGAATTTATCTCAATATCGATTCCATTCCCGATGGAGCCAAGTGGATCCGCTTCATCGACCCCATTTATTACGCGTATTCGGCACTCGTGGCCAACGAATTTGGTGGAGATAATATCACGTTTACGTGTGACAACGACAATAGTGCGCGCTGTTTGGAGAGTGGACAAGCCGTGCTAGAGCTATACGCGTTTCAAGACGTCAAAGTGGGCATACAAATTATGGCGCAGATGATTTTGCAGGGTGGTATTCATGTCATCGCGTTTCTGGCGTTGCGCCGGACGTCTGCGCAATACATGCCTCTGTTGTGTTCAACACGAGCGAGTGATGAAAACGATGACGCCGCTGAGACGAAAGCGAAGAAAGAGTTCCAAACGGTATAGATTCAACAAATTCGAGATTCATTCATTCTTTTTTCTTTTTTTCACCGCGTTTGCATTATAAATAACACACGTGTGTATTGTACTAAATTCTATCGCACACGCATCTCACCCGCCTCCAATTTGTCGCTTGAGTTGCATCATCGCGTTGATTGCTTCGCGTGTCTCCTTCGCGTCATCGCCGAGCACTTGACGTGCAATATTGATCGCCTGCGCCGTAACTTTCTCAGAGTCCGCTGGTTGACCTAATTCAAATAAGCATCGACCCAAGAACAAGAGCGAGCTCACGCCTTGTTGCGCTCCAGGTTTCGTGCACCTGCCGTCGCCAACCTTGCACTCTGCGGCTATCGCGAACGCTTCCGCAGCTTTTCTAGTGATCTCTTGCGCATCAGATTGTGCGGTTTTGGCGCGATGGAAATACGATGCACCCAACAAGTGCAACGCCACACCTTGCATCTCCAAGTCATGCTGTAACATTCCAGACGCCGTGAGCAACGGACGTTCCGCCTCCTTATATTCTTGCGTAACGAAGAGTTGATTACCCAAGGTGAGCAACATTTGCCCGACATCATTTGCGCCCTTAGTTACTTCAGGACCATTTTTACCCTTCTTGATGCTCCATCTGTCGCCAACGCGGAGCAAAAGCTGAATAATTTGTTCGTCATCTTCTGTCACTTTGCTCGGGTCGATAGGTACGACGCTGACGTCGCTCAAGTCGCCGTCCTGTGCTTTGGACTTGTACGAGCCCAAGAGAGACGGATGCCACGCAAGTTCAGACCAGTCCTTGGCGTCCTCGCCGCGCTGCACGCCAATGGGTGTGAATCTATCAGCGTACGACACCGTACGCGCCGTCGCCGCGACAGCCTTGCGTAAGTATCGAATAGCCATCTTTGGCTCTTTCGCGCGCAAGTAAAGCGCAGCAACTGAGTCATATACGTTGTGAATTAACGTCTCACCTTTGGGTCGTAAGCCATGCGCTTGCAATCGCGTCAAACACTCGACGAATTTACCCGCGCGCAACTCTGCGGCTTCGACAAATTTGCCAGCGTCAGACAACCCGCTCGCTCGTTCCTGCAACGCAATACCCGTCGCAGACAACAGCGCCGTCGTACATTCATCACCATCGCTCGCCGCCTTCCGTATACCATCCTCCCATGCATCACAGAGTTGCGCGTGACGTTCAAAATCCTTTCTAAATCGACACAACATCACCCGGTGCGCAAATTTATCCGCGTACGTCGCCACGCCTTCATCCTCCACCGCTTTCGCCGCCGCCTTATAATGCCCCTCTGCATCCGCAGCCTTACCAAGCTTATTCTCGCACGTCCCCAACCACGTGTACGCGTCACCCAACTCCATGTTCTCCCCCTCGAGCACCGCTCTCAAGTAATCTGGTTCCGTCGCATCCCCGCGCTTCGCCATCGCGACCGCCTGTTGAAAAATCTGTTCCGCCACCGCAATCGCCTGCTCATGCTGCAACTTGAACAGCGCCGCGCCGGCTTGCATCAGATATCTCGACGCCTCTTTCCCCTTACCGCTTCGCCGACAGCTCTCGGCGCGTCCGATGACTTCGCACACCGCTTGACGGTCGATCGCGTTGGCTGGGATCTGCGTCATCACCGCGCGGGCGAGCGCCTCCATCGCGAGACGCGTGCGTCGCGCGCACCCGTGGGCGATTCAAGCGACCGCGCGTGCGTGCGTGCGTGCGTGCGTGCGTGCGCGTACGCGTGCGTGCGCAGCCTCTCGCGTCGCGCTCTGTCGTGGCGCTGTGTCTCAGTGCTCAATCTTCACGCGCTCGATCGCCACACGCGCACGCGCGCGCCGCACGCTCGCGAAGCGCGGTGCGCGACGCGAGATTGATTTGCGCGTCTCATTCGCGTCGCGCTCGGCGCGCGGCGGTCGGCGCGTCGTGGCGCGCGCGGCACCGCGCGGGGTGTGGGTTGGTTTAAAATCACTCAGCCGCGGGGTCGAATGGGCGACGGGCGACGCGCGATGGCCGCGGATGTCGCTCGTGGGCGCGCGAAATGGCGCGCGAAAAGGCGCGCGATGGTGATGTTCATCGCGGCGATCGCGGCGGCGTGCGTGTCGTGGTCGCACGGGGTGACGGTGCAGCCGCCGAGCGCGTCGTTTGCGACGAGCGACAGACGCTTCGCGGAGGGCGACGGGGCGCTGGCGCTGGCGACGGCGCAGTTTACGATTGCGCAGGGCATACCTGCGAGGGCGATTGTTCAAGCTAAGTTGCGAATTGTCAACGCCGAGGATGGTGCGGTGGAGGCGTTGGCGGTGGAGGTGCCGTATTCGTACGCGGCTCGGGTGACGTCGACGTACGACGCGTCGACGTCGACGCTGACGATTGCAAGTCCAGAGCTCGTTGGCGATGCCGTGGATGATGATGGAAACGAATTAGCGACCGTATCAATGTTAGAGACGTTGAAGACAGTGAAGTATACGAATACTGGGACGAACATAGCGCTGACGTCTAGAGGCGTGACGCTGACAGTTACGGATGCCGACGGACGCGAAAGCGCGCCCACCGCAGTGCTCATCAAAATGTCGCGGAGTAACATTGGGCCAGTTTTAGATTTAAATGGCGTACGCACGGGTACGACGTACACGGTATCCATGTCGGAGAAGGAGCGGATGGTTGGTGTTAGAATGAGCGACGTTGACTTTGTGTGCTCAGACGTTGACGACAAAATTATGCAAGAGGCGTTAGTGCGTCACACTGATTCTAATCCATTTCCAGACGGCGCGGGCGAATACATTTCCGCCGATACCTCAGGAACGAGCATAGTTGCGACGTGGAATGCGAATGATAGGAGAATGAGTTTGACGGGATTCGATACGGTGGAAAATTACTGCAAAGTCATCGGCACTCTTCGATATCAAAATCGGGGTGTCGTCGACACTGTTACTGGTGCACAGAATCAAGTTTCAAACGATTTACAGTTCACGGCAGGGGATAGATCGTTTGCCGTGACGGTTACTGATCCTAGTGGTGCGCAAGCAGAGTCGACTGTAACCATTTCCGTCGTCGCGATTACTCGTCAGGGCGACGCTCAACGTGATGAACTTATTGTTGATCCAGCGTATTGCAATGGAAAGGGTACACGTACAGTTGTTTCGGGATTATCAACATGTACGTGCAACGATGGTTACTCTGGAGATGAGTGCGAGACGCACGTGTGCTCAGAACAAGGTATTTATGATTCTGGCACCGGGCTATGCACGTGCATCGATGGCTTTTCTGGCGATGGATGCGCAACAGTGTGCTCTTCTCGTGGCTCTTACAACGCCACCACATTAATTTGTGACTGCAATGTTGGGTTCACAGGTAGAGATTGTAGCGTCTCTTGCGGTGATTGTTCAGCTGAAAAAGGTACGTGTTCGCTCACAACTGTTTCAGAAGCCTCATGGGATGCGGCGACTCAAACGTACTTGACCCAAGAAGCGCAATGTACGTGTCTTGAAGGATGGGCTGGCGCTGACTGTACTTCCGAGTGTCCATGTGCGTCAGAGCCTCTTGGGCAGCGCGGTACATGTGGTGCGGACGAAAATGGCTTGGGCGTATGTATTTGTGATGATGGTTATACGGGCGCCGATTGTACCATATTTTGTACGACGACGTGTGGTCTATATGGCAAATGCTATGCCCCCGCCGAAGTCGCGGGCGGAATTAAAGATGAGTTACTTGCCATTATGGCGAATACTACTATTGGCGGTATAGATGCGCGCACACTTGTGGCGATGTCTTACCAAACGAGCATTACTACGCTGTGTGAGTGCTTGCCTGGCAGCGATGGTAAACTTGTATTTTCGGGACCTCAGTGCCGAGACGCGTGCGCTGATTGTGTGCATGGTCTATGCGATGAGAATGCTGCGTGTGCCTGCTTCGACGGCTACACGGGAGCTGATTGTTCAGCCGAATGTGCGGGACATGGGGTACTTACATATCTATCGTCAACTGAGATTACAACTCTTACCGATAGATTTCCTGACGCCACATCGACGGGGATTCTCAATACTACGGCGTTGTATGGCTATAATCAAGTCAGCGGCAGCATTGTGTCTGAATTAGCGTATTGTGATTGCGAAGCAGGTTGGACTGGAGACTACTGTGACGTCCCTTGCGATGACTGCTCACAGTTTGGCTCATGCTCTTTTAACGGAACTTCAGGCATTTGCAAGTGTCAAGACGGTTATACCGGTCCGGATTGCTCTACACCTTGCGTACCATGTTCTAATGGTGTTTGCGGATCAACGGAAGGGGTCTATGGTAGTTGCATTTGCGAGGCAGGTTGGGCAGGATATGACTGCTCGGTGGAATGTGGCGACGAAACTGTCGGTTCGCAAGGTACAAGAAATTTGGTTGGCGCCACAGAAGGCTTGGGTTTACTCGGTTCTACTGTTACTTGCGATTGTAACGTCGGATTTGCTGGTCCCATGTGCCAGTACGAATGTCCATATCCGTTCAATTCGGATAACGGAGTTTGTGTCATCAAGGATAGCGCTGATGCTGATTTTGCGCTACCATGGGTCACAGAGATCGTCTGTAAACCTGGCTGGACTGGCTTACCTTCTAACGCGAATCGTCTAGCAGCTGATAGTGTCAGTCGCGGGCGCGACTGTAATTTGGCGTGCGATACATGCATCTATGGCACGTGTCAAGACGACGGTGAGTGTGTATGCGATTATGGATATATTTGGCAGCCAGCGACACGAAGCTCATCTAGCGCTGGCTCACAGAGAGCCACTGTTCCATACCCTTGGTGGGGACAAAGTCCAGTCCCGGTATTAGAAGCATCCACTGTCGGTGGCACAGCGTCTGTGTTCTATGATGCCAACTATCACACCTGTGCGGTGCCGCACCCGTGCAGTATGAATGGCGAATACATCAATGCAACGTGCGCGCCTGGTTTTAGTTTCGTTGCAGGAACCGGGAGCGCATGGCAAGATATCGACCCGAACACGAGAGGAGGGTATGGATGTTTAGGCGCGATTGACGCGCAAGGCGCTTGCGTCGGTTCCGAGTTCAAAATGGCAATGCCGTACGTGACTGTTAGAACAGATGGCTCACTCGTGCGCGATGACTCGGCGTTGACATCGCACGAATCATGGGGTGTCATCACTGGCGGTGTGTGCGTACCAGATGATCCAGCAAACGCCGCCAATATGCCAATAGCTGGCGGGTACTGTTTGTGTGATGCGATCTCCCTTGGTCGTGTTGAGTTTCCAAGTTCGCAGTCAATCTCAGGTGGAGTGTACGATTCATATTGGCAAGGATGGGCAGGCACTTCATGTGATATTCCTTGCGAACCATGCTCTCAGAATGGCGTGTGTGATTCAACGACAGGCAAATGTACGTGCAAAGATGGCTGGACTGGATATCGATGCTTGACACCGTGTGAAACGTGCGTTCATGGGACTTGCCAATATGATGGCAGTTGCCTTTGCGATGGAACGCGCCGCCTTCGTGATCACTCTTTCGCTTTACGCTTAGATCGAGACCCTTACTACGCCACCAAAGGCATCTTAGAGGACGGGACTTATATACACCCTCAGTACATGAGCGCGCTTAGTGTGGAGGATTACATTTGGGGAGTGGAGAATGCGTGTGAAAATCGCCCAGAATGTAGCGGTCGAACTTTGGACACGCGGTTGCCATTTCGACCAAACGAAACATATTTTCGATACGCAGTGACAACTTCGCAGACCTCTTCATCGAATAGCTCCGCGTATGAAGCACTTATACAGCAATATCAGGAAGATATTGTCAGCATTCCAGAATCAATGAAAAATGACACAATTTGTACCACATTAGATTACGGTATGAATGAACAAGTTGGCACGTGTTACAGTCTGCTGACGAGTTCAAATTGTGGCGATGACTGGGATGCCGCAAACCCGTGGGATTGCGACGATATGTTGAAGGCCCATTTTTTGCAGAATCGCAAAATGCTCATCGGAGAAGCGCGAATCAATCTCAAAATTGCTACAGATTCATCCGACGTAGAGCGTTGGTACCAAAATGCAAAAAATGAACGACAGCGCCTCTTGAATGTATTTCTTCCAGGTCGATACAACCCTTCTTCAGGAGTGTACGAAATAACTCGTACATCTGGTGCCGATTCAAAGATGCTATGGGTCGTGAACCAACTGATTCATGGCGTGAATTCGGGTCTTACAGGCGCCTACACTGGCGAAACATGCAACGTAGCTTGCAATGCGTGTGACCCCGATCATGGAACGTGTCAGTTAGATGGTTCGTGCGAGTGCGAAAGTGGCTGGTATGGAGAAAAGTGTGACATACCATGCAAGTGCTACAAAGAGTACACAACAAATGCAGATGGAAGTTTGGCGGAAGTAGTGAAAACAACCGCGCATGGCGTGTTGATTAAATCTTGGGGCACTTGCGCGCGTGATGGTTCATGTTTGTGCGGAACAGATGATGGTGGCGTGCAGTATTCTGGTGAAGATTGTTTCACGCCTTGCGCACCTTGCCACAACGGCTTGTGTCAGCCCGATAGTAGTTGTCTGTGTGACAAAGGCTGGTTGGGCGCAACGTGCGACGTCAGAAATTTTACGGAGTGCATGCCGTGCAACTACGATCGCGGGTCGTGTTTATCCGACGGAACTTGTAAATGTGACGTCGGTTGGACTGGATTGCGTTGCGACATAGAGTGCAATCCATGTGTAAATGGCTACTGCCAAATGGACGGGTCCTGCTCTTGCAAGCCTGGGTGGTCATTCATAGATTGTTCGCAAGCAAATCCGACAGAGTTCATCGTTAAATCAGATTTTACCGACGGCCCCGAGGGCTGGACAGTTTACAATAATTCATGCCCGGGGACGTTTGCATCATCGATATTTGACACCAATAAGTATGATACTTTCGCAGTACATTCAGAATTGCTGATGCGTGGAGAGTGCAACAACGCGTTTAGTGGCGGCGATAGTGGTTTACTTTGGGAAGGTATAAGTGGGCATTTGCATCTTACTGATAAGCTACCGGGAGACGGGTTGAGCGAGCTCGCATATTTACGGGCGCCTGCGAAATTCACCGGCGACTTGCTCATGCAAAACGCGTATGGCGCATCGATTACGTATTCACTACACCTGGTGGCGCCTGTTGCGAACGCGGCGTCAAACGCGGGATCACAACACGTCGAAGATGCCCAAACATCAGCTTATGATATAATTCTGATGGGAGGTCGCCCCAGATATCGTCTCGATGTACCCGTGTGGGGAACTAAAGAACAAGTTTACGAATGGAGTCGTGAGTATTTTCCAGAGCTTGGATTGAACTTGAACATGGCGCGTACGCAACTGATTGCCATCGTAGAACAGTATCTGAGCACGCCGCAAGTGTTTTTGGGGCACAAAGTCAGTTCAAGCACGAAGGGCTATCCTCCAAGTGCGTGTTCATCCGGAACGTGTGGCTTGAATTTTAAGGTCGACATCACCGAGGTCGGAGGTGCGTGGAAGAATATTCCACCGATGTTGTCTGGCTTTAAGTGGTCAAACGACCCGGCGGTGCACTATCTTGACGGCACCGTGTACTCGGACAGAACTGATGGGTTTCCATACGATCCCTTCCAGGGCTTCACTTCGACTAACTTTGATGTGAATAACATCAACATCAACAACGCGACAACCGGTAGAAGCGATGGTGGAACAGTGCAATTAGAGTCAAACGTGCGCGTTCTCGATCAAGACAGATTGACATTCGACGTTTATCCGGAAGTCTACGCTGCAATCGTCGCAAATCGTAGATCGAGAACCAACCAAGTTGCAAGTTTCAGTGAAATCATTTGGTGCTTATCTTCAATGGCTGAAATTCTCGTTCGGGCGGATTACTACGTTCAAGAGGCGGCGGACCCCTCCGTCAAAGTCGTTGGTGAGTCGATCCGTTTTGATTCCTTCGGCATCGGCACGTACACAGAGTCAGCGGACGCTGGAATGAATGCCATGATTGAGTTATTCAATTATTACAGACAGTACAAGGATGATTACAATGTTGCATATCTTGAGGAGGTGTACGCAAATATGCGGCCAACTGTTTGCCTTGGTAAATGGTATCGTACCGGTGATCCGGATCCGGTTCTCGGCGACGCATGTCAGCAGGACTTGACTACGTTGCGCGCGACGTGCGCTGGGGCTTTCGACACGATTACGAGCGAACTGGGCGATTATTGTGTCATTTCATGTCCCGGTTACAATTCAACCGCAGGTACGACGTGTTCTGGTTTCGGAACATGCGATCTTGACGATTCTGATGAACCAGCGTGCACGTGCCAAACTGGTTATTCAGGAACGGATTGTTCCGTGTCAAGTTAGGGCTTTTTAGCAAATATAGAATCGGTGTAAAACATCCTTTAGTCTAGTTTATTTGCGTTTCCGTCTATTTGTCTAGTCTATGTGCGTTTACGTCTTCGCGTTCCAAACTCGCAGCGTATGCTACTTCCATCTTTGTTGCACGGGCCGCCATTTGTGAAACTTTTTGTTTCGTGCGAAGTAATTCTCGACGAACTTCGAGCAGAGCGCCTTGACTTTCGGCGAGCGCAACTTTCGACGTCACTAGCTCGATGACATGCGAGTCGAGCACTTTCCGGACATCCGCAAGTTCTTCACTTGTTGCGGTCAAGTCGCATCGGGCGGTGGCGGCTTCCGCGAGTGCGGCGTTCAATTTAGCCTCATGCGCCTCATTGGCTGCTCTTTTCAACGACGTCGTCAGCATGGTCGTTTCAGCAATTACACTTTGAAGGTGTTGACGGAGTTCCTCGCATTCTTGGTTCTTATCGTCTAGTTCTTCTTGGAGCAATTCCTCTGAAGCAGCGCGCGCTTTTGCCTGAATCTGCAATTCACCTTCAAGCGCCTTGGTCTTTTTCTTGTACTCGAGAGAAAGTTTTGCTAACTGTGTATCTGACGCGTCCAACTGAAGCCGATAACGATCTATTTCTTTTGCGTGCTCGATTCGTTCTCGTTCGAGTTCGACTTCAAAACTCGGCGCACTTGTTGTCTCAGGAGCGTTGGCGGCATTTTTGACAAGGCGAGCAATGTCTGAATCGCGCTCTCTTAGCGTCCTCTCCAAATTTTGCACTTGCAACTCGAGATTATTCCTCTCTTTCTCTATGCTTTTCTTCTCATTTTCAATGGCGTTCATATCGTCGATAACGTGCATGATGGCTGTATCCTTAGCCTCTTTTTCCGATTGCGCTTGCGCTCTCGCAGTTTCACTCTCACACATGGCTCTTTTAAGTTCCGCACTCAGTTCCTTCTTCTCATCCGACAGTAGGCGAATCGTTCTCCCGGTCTCTTCTTTGGTTTCTTCAAGTAGGACCTCCAGCTGAGCGACTCTTCTCCGCTCGTTATCGAGCGCTTCACGCGCGATGGATTCGCGTCGTTCAATTTGTCGAACGACGATGGGTGACACGCTTTCAGCCACCGGCGAAAGTAGTACTTGCAAAGGACTACCTGGAATGCCCGGGAAACCGCTAAGATCCTGTTCGCTCGAACTCTCAGGAGGTGTTGCATCGGTTTTCACGCTCGCCGACCAATTACTTTCGATGCCCGACACGAGCGAAAGGTCCGTGAGCGCGTCTATGTCGGGGACAAAGTTTTTCAGCCACACGACGCGCGCTTCAACCGTAAGCGTCAACGTTTTCGCACCCGCCAACGCGGCAACGGCGGAGCTTTTCACGTCGAGTGATATTTTCCGAGTCTCCATCGGTCCATCCACGCTGGCAAACGCGGCGATGTCCACCGCGCCTTTGGCGACGGTGACGTACTTTGTCAAACCATCCTTGGGATCGGCGTCGACGCGTTGAAGCTTCACGCAATACTCTTTCGGTTCGAACGCCAAGCCACCGGATATATCACTCGCCCCAACAGTCGGTAATGCTTCCTCTGCGGCTGCCGCCGCCGCCGACGACGACGCAGACGTCGTATTCCGCTTGAAGAGCGTCGCTATCGATGAAGACGTCGCGGCGGCGTCATCCGTAGCCCACGTCGCGATCGTCCCAGCCGCGACATCGCTCGTGGACGCTCGCGACACTTGCACCTTTGCCCCGCGAGACCAACGCAACACGTACGTCGCCGTCGTCGTCGTCGTCGTCGTCGTCGCGGTCGAAGACTCCACACCCACCGGCGTGACATCCAATCGAAACTTCACCCCAGCCCCGCGTCGCGCCGGGCGCGCCAACCTCGACGTCGCCCCCGACGTCGCCCTCTTCAATCGCCCAAACATCTATTCCACCCGTCGCCGCGCGCGCGACGACGACGTCCGCGACAGCGCGCGTCGCAATCTGTCGTGACAGCTGGCGTTTGCGTTTGAATGTCCTCCGCATTCCGCGGCGCGTTCGCATGACCGACGCCGACGCCGACGCGCCGACGACCGCGGCGTTCGACGGCCCCGACGCCGACGACCGTGACTTTTACGACGACGACGTCGATTTCGACGGCGGCGACGGCGCCGAGGCGCGCGAATGGGTCCCGTTCGAAGCGCCATCATTGGCGCCCATCGACGACGCGGATGATGCCGACGGCGACGCTGACACCGCCGATGACGCCTCCGACGACAGTCTCATCTCCCTCGGCGCGTCGTCGCCGACGCCTTTGGATAAAGCTCGCGCGGAAAATGCGCGGTTGCGCGAGAGATTGGCATCGGAAGAGGCGAACGCGCTGCGGGCGACGTCGGCGCTCGACGTCGAACGCGCGGCTCGCGCGGAGGAGCGCGCGCGGTTTCTCGCTCTCGTGCGCGCCGCCGCGCCAGGGGATGATAGTCAGGATATCGACGCGTCATCTCGCGCGACGTCGGTGGTGTTTGCGTACGCGAGCGCGGAGAAGACACCGACGGAAAGGGCCATCGCGCGCTTTGTCGCCCGAGCCGCGAGCGGCGCGTCGAGTCATCGGGACGGCGGTTTGCGCATGACGCTCGCCGAAGCCGAGGCTGTGTGCGAGGATTTTGCAGCACAGGATGCTATCTTACACGCTGCGCGACGCGAGGCGTTGCGACGAGACGCGATGCTGGCGCAGTATCAAGCAGAGGTGGAATCGTGCGCGCGCAAGGCGCGGGATCACGACGAGGCGCACGCGCTCCTCGTCGCCGAAGTTGAAGATTTACGCGCGGCTTTGGCGCAATCGAAGAGCGAAGCGAACGCGCTGGCGAGTGAAGTGACGACGGTGAATGAGGCGCTGGCGAATGCCGCATCTGAAGCTGAGGAATGGAAACGTACCGCGGCGGCGTTGAAAGGTTTGGCGCGCGAGAGCGACGATTTCGACGCCGTCGGCGCGCGGGACGGGGCGTCGAATCACATTTTAGTTTTAGAGCTCGAATGCGCGTTGGAAGCGTTGACGACGACGCGTTCTGAATTGGATGATGTCAAATTTCGTCTTCAAGAGGCGACGAGTAGGGCAGAGCGCGCAGAAAAGCTTGAAGCAGTCGCTGCGGCGGCGCTCGAAGCGAGCCAAGCCGACGCGACGTCGAGCGCGCGTCGAGCGCCTCGCGTGGCGACGAGCGAATCTTCGCGCGAATTACGCGAGCGATTGGACCGCGCTGAAGTCCGCGTGGCGCAACTCACTAAACGCCTGGAAGCCATCGACGATGACCATGCGATAGAAATGGAGCGATTACGCAACGAACACGAACGATTGTGCTTAAATTTGAAGATGATGCACCTGTCAAACGACGACGCGACGGAGATGATGCGCTTGGAAATTGAAGACGCGAAGCGCGACGTCGCCGAGCGAGTCACGATGGAACGAGACGAGTTCTGGCAGCGCACTGTGAAGGAGATTCAACAAGTGCATCTCAATCAACTTGACTCGCTCAAGTCTAAAGCTGGTGATGAACTGCTCGTCAAGGAAAAGAATTTAGCCAAGATGAAGACGCAGCTCGTGCGTTTACTCGAAGAGGTTGGAACGTCGTAAAGGTAGTAAAATAAAGTTTGTACATTAACAATAACCGATGATTTGCGACGCCTCCCAAGAATCTCCCGCCTGTACGATCACGCCTTGCACGTTGGCGACTTCAACGCACACCATGCTGTGGTATTCTTCGTCGCCGAAATCACCCATTTTCTTCGCCTTTTCAATCCACGGATTCCACACCACGGCGTCGGGAAGCGTCGGTGTCTTCTCAATCGTAAATTTTCTTCCCTTGACGTCGTCTTCGATGACGAGCGTGTCCACAGTAGATTTATAAATTCTATCCACCTCGAAATTAAACCGCACGCACTCGTCGTCGTCTCGTTTCGCGACTCTGCCTTCTAAATTGTCCAAATACGTCGCGCCCCGCAACCCGCGCACGGAACTTTGCGAACATTCCGCCACGGCAAAATACGTGTGTAGAGCCGTGGTGAACTCTAAAGGCGCATCACTACTGGCGTTGTTTTCCACGCGCAAGCTCGTGCGCAATCGCTCGCCTTCTAAAGTCACGGTGTATTCCAACGCGTACGTCCCAGAGAAGCCCGCGCTCGCTTTGGCGCTCACGTCTCGAGACTCTAACCTCATCGTCACCGACGTCGCCGCGAGCGCTGTGACAACCCACTGCGCGTTGCGCGCAAATCCATGCTGCGCCTCGCACGGTCCCATGTCGCTAAACTGCGGGAAACAGATTGGAATACCGCCGCGAATGGCTTTCACACCATCGAACACGGCTTCACTCGAGCAAAACAACAACTCCTCCTGCGTCGCGTTCACGCGCCACGACGCGACGTGGGCGCCGTGCTGATACACCTCACACGTGTGCGTGTCGTTAGACAGCCGCACGGCGGGTAGGTTGTTTTTTAACGCGATAGTTGTCATGCGTGAAAGTGACGTCCGTCTCGTCGCGGAACGTCGAGGTGTGTATTACAAGTACAAACTACGCGCTCGGTTTGTGCAAGTACACCGTTGGATTATATGCCGGCGTCGCTACGAGCACTTTTGGCTTTTTACGTGCATGTACGTCATTGGCGTCGTCGCATGTCTCGTCGTCGCTCGCCTCCTGGTCGTCGTCGTCGTCATCGAAACACGCGCGCACGAGCGCCGTGCTCAAAAGCGACAGCTCCTGCGCGCGCAATAAATACGCTGCGGACAATCCGCACACGCCTCCACCGACTGCGACAGATCCTGGGGATGATTCGCTGCTCGCGAGACACGCTCGAACGTCATCTAATATAGACACGAGCAATTCTGACGGCCCCGCGGATGAAATCTCGTCCGCGCAATAGTATTGAAATCTTTCGGCAAAAAAGGTGAAGAGCAGCTCTGGTTTGATTTCTGCCAATAATTCAGAACTACTCATTGCTTCTTCGTCCATGCATTCGCTGACGCAACTGCGAAAACGACCCTCTTTAAGTTGTTGTTCTTCTGTTTTTGCCTCTTCGTCTTCTTCGCTACTCGAATCGTCGGCTTCTGGTTCGTACTCGAGCCACTCGTCGTCGTCTTTGGACGCCATGCACAACGCCGTTAAAAGTCCGCGAGATAGACCGCCGTCCTCATCGATTTCAAACTCTATTCCGCCATAATTTTCATTC
>JACLAB010002939.1_pt1 | contig 41127 bp, 29 predicted proteins | sample 8027921 | NCBI WGS metagenome assembly JACLAB01 (sample SAMN15725117, study PRJNA655200) | protist metagenome | isolation source: fluorescence activated cell sorting (FACS) single amplified genomes of... | place: USA: West Boothbay Harbor, Gulf of Maine | collected 2000-07-19 | reverse complement strand
AAACCAACGATTATAAGTTAACGATGTCAAAATGTGTGACAATGTATGGGGAAAATCAACCTTCGACCTTGATTAACGATACCAGGTGCGAACTATTTTTTTTCGTGCAATCCCCGTAAGAGCGGCTATGCCGAATAATAATTCTACACGATCGTTCGCTCCAGTGGGTCGGCATAGCCTGACAGGGATAGATGGTTAATTATTGTAATATGCGTTGTATTAATTATTACAATCGTAACGTAAACTAAACCATTAAATTTAATCACAGTTAATACGTACAGAAGAGACTATGATATTACGAAGGAATCCTTATTTGATTCAGTGATTCTTCTGGATTGGAACGAAAAATGATATCAATGTATGGGACGAATAGACCGTGATGTTTGATAAACGACCTGGTACCAGGTGCACCGGACATTTTTTACAGTCAAAATTTTTCCGAAGTGTGCAGATGCCGGCTATGCCGAATAAGATCTTACCTTCGTAATATTTATTTATTGCTTATCGCTTGTAATAATATTAAATAAGATCTTAAAATAAATAACAAGAGGTATAGAAATTTAAATGTATTTAATAATAATTTACGATATTTAATATTACGACGAGCATTAAATATGTTAATCTTATTATATCTAATATTCTAATATGTTATCATTATTTATGTTAATGATACAGTATTAGTGCTAGATGCTACCTTCATTCGTTCGAAGATTATGAAGATTACGAAATTAAGATCTTATGTAATAAAAGTTTCGAACGAATAGATAGAAGCGCCTATATATGGTTATATTAATGTAATAATATGTAATATAGATACGAAGGTAATAATATGTAATAATTATGATATTTTCGAATAATGCATGCATGAATATATTGCATATCACGAAGGTAATAATAATAATTCTGCAGGGACGGAATGACTGATTCGGTGGGTTTCGAAACTTATTACGAAGGTACCTTCGTACCTTTGAAGGTATGGAATATTCGTTCGAAGGTAGCGCTACAACGAAAATCTGGATTCTGACTGGTTCACGTACGTTTCTCGAGTGAAACCATTGAATTATCACTAACTTGAATGCCTACACGAGAACTGGGTCATTTTACTGTTGAGCGATTTTTCGGCACCGGGAAAACACCCCTCGGTTGGCTTCACGCGCGCGGATGGGTGGGTTCGAGATCGCGTCCAACCCGATGCGCGTTCCCATCCATGAGAGGGTCCATGTGGACGCGTTCGTGTGGTTTTCCAATTTGGAAGCGATCTCGAACCGGGCCGAACGGAACGTGGTATCAGCCGTCACTGGCACGCATTTTCGAAGGCCGTCATGCTTTATAAATGTTCACCTTCGTAATCTAATAATGTAGGAAAAACAAGGGAGTACCTGTTCCTACCTGTGGCTACGAACGCTCACAATTTCGGCATGAGAATATTTTTTGGGAAAAATATCTCCGTTCCTTCGTTGTTCCCAGTTACCTTCGAGGGTACCTTCGAAGGTACGAAGGTACAAATGAGCAATCCAAGAGGCGGACCTTGTTCAACCTCGCAGCCGTGGGCAGCTAGACATGAACCGAAGTGAGTAACATCCTGCTACATTTTGGAATTCATCATGCCCATTTGACGGGTCCCAATTTGTCTCATTCCAAGGACGGAAGCCGAAATCGTCGTGCCAAAGAAAAAACTTGACCTTCTCCGAAACTGGTTGGCTAACTATGGGCGTCAAGGCGAACCCCGAATCATGCTCATCGCCGGTCCTTCGGGCTCAGGGAAATCAGCTGCGGTACGTCTTATTGCAGCTGAAGCAAACAAGAGGTTGCTTGAATGGAAAGCTCCTGTACCCACACTCTGGCAAGATTTCAACTACTCGTGTTGTTCGGGGTCTGCCTACAGCTCAAAGTTAGACGATTTCGTTTCGTTCATCACGCGCGCTTCCCAATATCTGCCCTTGAGCGATATTCCTGTACCATATCTCACGGACAAGAATTTCACGGCTGTGCAGCAAAAGCCAGCCTCAAAAGGGTGCAGCGTTGATCAAGCTTTGAGAAGCAAAGATAGCATTCTGCTTTTGGATGACATTCCAATAGAGCAAGACGAGCGAGTACTTGAGATCCTGCGGCGTCTATCGCGCGAAAGCCAGGTCCCAGTCGTCGTGATCATTACACGGACTAATGACGGCGGTGGGCTGCATGGAAAGCCTGTCGGAGAGAGCAAAGATAGACTTCCTCAAAAGCAGCCTGCTTCAGGTGCGCTAACAATCCACCATCTGGTCCGGGCGTTGGATAGCTCTGGAGTGTTCACTGTTAGCTTCAACCCAGTGACAGTCCCTCGCCTCCTTAAGGCCATGACAGCAGTTGCACGTGCAGAGGGTATAGCTATACAGCATTCAACATTCACAGATATTGCAGCGGCAGCAAGAGGTGACGTCAGGTGTGCAATAACTGGTCTCCAGATGATGTCGACAGGATTCGCTGAAGATGTATACGCAATTCCCAGACAGAAAAATGACTGCAAAGAAATCTACAATTTACCGAAAAAAACGGCAACAAGCCAAGAACGCCTGTCTTGGTTGGCAACCATAACAAAGCGAGATAATTTTCTTTCCATGTTTCATGCACTAGGAAAGATCCTCTACAACAAAAGGGTATGTGTACTTGCAACATCTGTGACCCATCGCGGAAATGCAGGTGTACATTACGACAAGGACTTAGATAGCGAGAACATTCGCAGAAATTCGTTGAAGTTGCAAGGTGATTCACGGGCTTTATATAGATGTGTGGATGGCTTGGTAAATTACGGAGGGAGCAAAGATTTTCTGCAAATCCATCCATCATTATGCCGCGAATGGATGTCCTGTGATCCAGAGGCAGTCATGCTAAGTTCGGGCATGACCGTCGAATCCGTAATATCCTTCATCCATGAGAATCTTCCCGAACTCCTCTGCGAAGATGCAATCGAGGATGCGGCAGTGGCCTTAGGTTATGTATCTGATTCCTCAACAATAAACCGAAATGGTTTTGAATTCACAAATCTAGGATCCATGTCAAAGGCAACACTTTCTGTTTTTGACCGCGCAAGCACTGCGATAGAATCAAATGTAATTCCGGAACTCGCTTCGGGCTCTATAATTGCGAGGGGAGTTCTTTTTGCACCACATCCGTCACGCCCAGCTGTGCGCCGATGGTCCAACTTCAAAGGCCCTAAAGCCGGCAGGGTGTTACGAGCAGCTTCAATGAACATGCATGAGGTGCGCACAGTAGTTGCAGCCGCGTTGAATGGAGATTTTTCGATTGGTTCAGATACAGCAGCTGCTGCGGCAGAGACATTACCGATGTTACGCTTGATAGCATCAAGTGGTTATGAGGGCATGATGCGTGTGCCTTACATACCTGCGCGTTGGGCAACAGTTGTTGTTAGTAATGATGATGATGATGATGATGAATCATCGGTTGCCAGCTCCAGGAAGTCCTTGAATGACACATTGTGCGCTCCGCGACCAGGCGATGCATCGACGTTTGTAGGAAAGATCACAGAGAGCCGGTTTTCAAGAGATGTTCTGCGTGTGAATGTTGCTAAGGTACCTGTAGACACGCCACCACCACATCATGCGATGGATGATGATATCGTAAGCTGGTAACTTGTTACTGCGATGAAGCAAAGTGTCGGTTTCTCAGAAGCTGCTTGTTGTACAAAGTTATATTAACCGATGTTTCACGTCAAGCAGCCGACGTGAGATCGCTGCAGCACTGCAAAATTTCGGGTTGGCTTGACGAAGCGTTAAAGAGGGCACCGGTGAACTTAAACATTTGTTTAATCACACGTGTAATCTATGCATGCCCCGATATGGATATCAAGGTGATGATAGAGAGCTGTGAGGCTCTCTTGCCGAACTTTCTCCACAAGAAAGTATTCGTCGCCTTTTATTTTCGTCTACGTGGCCCTCGCGGCATCGCACTGCTCGCCTCTTGTGACAACAAAAGCACCACAACACGGATGTCGTCACGGCCACTGGTGGCTGCCTCCGACAGCGTTTCGCTCGTTTGCTATAGGTCGGATTACACATACGCCTCAACAGGCGCACGCTATGGCTGAATTGTTTGGTGCCAACAACAACTTAACGAGATAAAGAGAGAGGAAAGGTCCATAGCAAAAACCATGGGTGTTTCACTCTTCAGATGACTACTGTAACAAGTAACGTTCGAAAGGTGATTTGGAGTGAGCCAAACAGGTACATGTTATTAAACTTAGGAGAAAATTTAAATGGGTTTTTCTGAGTTTGATCGTGAGATCGTTTATACATCATTTCACATGAAAACGTGCTCAGTTCCGAGTGATGGAATTCACAAATACGAGACAGTAGCCATGAATTAGTCGAAAACCTTGCACTCCTCGGCAGAGGGGTCGTCGGCGCAAAGGGCATCCATCGGATCAGCGGAGACATCCCCGCCCTCAATGAGGCCCTTGGCGACAATGTGGGTCAGGTCAACGACGCGCTGGGTGTAGCCCCACTCGTTGTCGTACCAGGCGACGACCTTGACCATGTCATCGCCCATCACCATGGTAAGCGCGGCATCGATGGTTGTGGAAACGTCGGAGCAGCGGAAATCAACAGAGACCAACGGTGTCTCGGTGATTGCAAGAACACCCTTCATGGGTCCATCAGCGGCCTCCTTGAAGGCGGCGTTGACTTCCTCTGCCGTGACGCCTTTTTTCTCGACGTTGCACACGAGGTCAACAATGGAGACATTGGGAGTGGGAACACGGAGAGCAATGCCATTGAGCTTACCCTTCAGCTGGGGGAGGACGAGGGCAACCGCCTTGGCAGCACCAGTGGAAGTAGGGACGATGTTGAGGGCAGCAGCGCGAGCACGACGGAGGTCGCGATGAGATGCGTCAAGGATGCGCTGATCACCAGTGTACGAGTGGCAGGTGGTCATAGTGCCCTTGATGATGCCGAAATTCTCATCGAGAACCTTGGCGAAAGGCGCAAGGCAATTCGTGGTGCAAGACGCGTTCGAAACAATGTTGGCAGAAGGGTCATACTGGTCAGCGTTGACGCCGACGACGTACGTCGGGATGTCGTTTCCCTTCGCAGGAGCGGTGATGACAACCTTCTTTGCGCCGGCCTGAATGTGCTTGCCAGCGCCAGGTCCGTCGAGGAAAACACCAGTTCCCTCAATGACTATGTCAATGCCCATCTCCTTCCAGGGGAGGTTGAGCGGGTCACGGTCAGAAACCACCTTGATGGGCTTTCCATTCACGGAGATGGTCGCGTCATCGACAACCTTGACGTCAGCATCAAAAGTGCCGAGGATAGAGTCGTACTTGAGCAGGTGTGCAGCAGGCTTTGCTCCGCCAGACTGGTTCACGCACACAACTTCGAGGGTGGTGTCTGCACCGCGGGACATCCAGCAGCGGACAAAGTTGCGCCCTGATCCGTGAAAAGGTGGCACGCAATGGCATTAGTTCCATAGTGAACGCGGAAGAGATGCGATTGTTGTAGATATTAGTATAGCATCCCAGTTTGATGGGTCAGGGTCGAAAGGAAAGGATCGGAGAAATACTATTCAAAAGGTGTTGACGTGGTAGGGCGGTTCACGCACCGATGCGACCAAAGCCGTTGATCGCGACCTTCACCTTCGCCTCAGTGCAAGTGTGAATGGAAGAAGCCTAGCCAACATTGAATGACGGAAGACTTCAGAGATGATGAAACAAAGTTCAATGGGTGTGCCGCCCTGGTTCACCTCATGGTTTGCGTGAAATTCGATCGGGGTGGATATACTTCGCACCTTCAAGGTCTTGGCACGCTTCAGTCCCGCAACGCTGCCGCGGAACTCAGCCTGTTGTTCCAAATCAGAGGGAGTGGAGCTCAATACGTGTGGTGAATGTAGAGCGAAAATCTGCTTCAGGTCGCAATTGCTCTGTTGTCGAAGGTTCGTAGCGCCTTTCCGCGTTGGGTAGGGCTTTTCGGATAAAGGAATGATAACGCGGACCCGTCGGGACTCTACAATGTTAGGTGTTGATATTCGCGCGCACCTTCAGGTTGGTCTGGGTGGTGGAAAAGGAAGCCATATTTCGATGGTGCGGGTTGTGGCGCTCGCGATGGGGGGAGTGTGAGCTGCTTGAAGGTTACCGGTTGGTCAAATTAGCACCGGTATATCACAGCTGTCGGAGCGTCTGTCGTTGACCAATCAGAGACGACATATTTGCGATTTTTCATTGATTTTGAGGTCTTGAGCGCCCGCTGCAACAATATGGATGAGATAAGATATTTAAATAGACCAGAACTCAAACGAACGAACGCACCAATAATGATGTTACGATTTTGGGGATTATGAATCAAGAACCGGTTTCAAGAACTTCTGCGCGCCCCGCGCCAACATTTAGCGGGGCACGATTCGGAAGCAGGACGTAGCCGCTCTTGCCCTTCGCGCACGCGGGGCTAGATTTGACGAATTCTTCCTACCTGGTCCGAAAGGCGAGCTCGTGCTCTTTACGGAGCACGAATCCGAGCGACAGCGGGCATTTGCGGCTTGCCGTGCGAAGAGGCACAGGCGACAACTGGAAAAACCATCACGATTCAGAAGCTCGGCTGCTGCACTTTCCGAGGCCCATGCTCGACGCATCGACTGGTCCATGTAAGCCGCTTCCGTGGCAGGCGGTGGTTCTCCATCGCTGGAAAGAATCAACAGGACGCGTTCCTGCAGCGAGGATCTGACGTGCCATCAATGCCGCGATGATGCCCGTCTTCCGACTGGCATGTCGCCATCTCGTGGAGTTGGACGTGAGCGGCGATCGCGATGGAAAGGTCCTGGCGGATCGACGAACATCGCTCCTGCCTATAAAATGGCACCGTGGACTTGAGGATGACATCATCTTGCATCGGTTCAAGGAAGAATTCCGGCAGCAACGGCATCGTAGCCGCGTAGCGCCCCGTCCGCCGCGCGGCTTCGACCCTTCCTCCCGAAAATGTATGACTATTTAGTTTGAGGCGATTTCGTTGCCGCGGACCAAAAAGGACCCAAGAACGGTCTAAAATCCCAACCCGAGCTTTTACGAGTCGCACTTCGTGATGAACCTAAAATAACTCAGCCAAGTAATTTTTTTCTGACGTGCTCGCGTCTACTTAAAAAAGGGGTAGCTGTGATGCAAATATGTCTCGTCGTCCGGTGAAGTGCCGGGAGGTGTCAGTAATGATTAGCTCACCTAGCAATTAACTGTTCTTGTGTTGTGCGCGGCAAAGGTATTTTAGATATCAACATAGATATTATACCGGCTCCCTGAATCTAGATTATCTTGAGGATCAAGACAGCATGCAAATACCGAGTACCTCAGCGCTGAATTTCTCTCGCCGCGCGCACCATAATCGTGTTGAACACTCAAATGTTTTTTTTGAAATCACCCAGAGCGTGCGCAAAGTAGGAGATGAAAGTTGCGAAGCACCCATAATCAATCAGCTTCAGCAACATACGGAAACCAATAGCGACTCCACCGATATCGTACCAAACGACACGGCCGATTGGTCGGAAGATTTCCTGTGGAAGAGCATCTGGCTGTACAGCGAAATTCATAAAAAAATTGAGGGAGTCAAGTTTGTGAGCTTTTTCATAAAAATTGCTCGCAACTGGTGAAGGGTGCACCGCACAGACATCTATACCACGAGATTTGAGCTCAACTGCAATATTCGCTGCAAAGGAACTTATGTACGACTTAGTGGCGCCATATAGCGCGCTAAAAGGGGTGGGCTGACAGGCTGCTGCAGATGATGTAAAGACTACACAGCCCTTCATGTTTTTCGCTAACATCCGAGTAACGAAAAGGTGGGTGATTTGCATCGCAGATGTGGCGTTGCACTCATGGTTCAACATCAGCTTCGACAGGGGCCTATGCCACGAACATTTTCTCATAAGACGAAATTGCCATGTGTAGGGAAGGTGGAAAGTTCTTGGAACGTCGCACTTACTGTTTGTCAAAGAATCCGGTGAGCATGAATCCAGCATTGTTGAAAACAATTTGCACATCAAGATCTTTCGTGGCTTCAGCAATTATATCAAGGTAACCAGGAACACCTAAGTCCACCCCAACCTTAATGAACTGGCCGGACTTAAATGTTGTCTTAAGCTCTGACACAGCATCATCCAAAAGTCGATCATTGAGAGCAACCATGACGATGTTGAGTCCCTGACTAGCTAGTCTTGAAGCTAACGACTTTCCAATCCCACTTGAGGAGCCAGTAACAAGTGCCCACTGCGCGTCATATTTCCTTTTCAGGTCCTGAGTTGGCATGAGAGATACGACCAGCTTGGGAATCCAATATGAACCAAAAACAGCAAATACAATCGCAGCAAGCACGACTGATCCGTTCATCTTTCAGAGAGCGCCAAAACTTATTCGACGGCCTTGTTGAATGATTGATAAAAGAATCCCGAGCCCGATGATGCTTGTGCAAGTAGCTCTATCTTACGTTCGAAGGTACAGCAACAGATAGACCGGCGGCTGAGTTTCAGTAGTGGTGGATAATATGCATATATATCAGGGAGTGTGTCAATCAAATTGGTGAGACGATTTTTTTCGATGACGAAACTTGATTAACGATACCAGGTGAGTTGATTGGACATTTTTGCAGTGTTTCCGGACCGTTTCCTGTAGAATATGCCGAATAATCTTTAAAAGAAATGGTTTCGTTCGTATCATATGGATAATAAGAATATAATATATATGATTATGTATTATATATATATGTATATTATTCAATTATTAATAAGACATATATACGGCGCACACGAATTTTACACCAGCCGAACCCTGTTGCAAACCCCAATTAAACTAACCCTCGACTACGGGGGCCACAGTTTGGCAAGGCAATAACCCCATGTTTAATATATATCATTAGATCTTAAGACATATTTATCATATTATATATCATACAGTATAAAAATCATATTAAGATCATCATATATGAACGAACGAAGAATCGAAGACATGAATAAAATGTCCAATATTTACATCTTAAAGTGTTAAGAGTTATTTGTATTATTGTAAAAGTTTTATTTACTCTCAATATGCAGCGGTCCTCTGTCAGAATCAAGATAAGCCCGAGCGAACGCCTCAGTAGTCTCCAGAGCGCCGATACATGATCTCTGCAAAGTTCACAAGGCTTAAACCTGTAAGTTTCTCACATATTTCGGCTTGTTGAATGATCCGACCCCGACTTTCTGACTTCGCAAGTCGTTCAAGCAGATCGTCTTCGACCGTCCCAGCACGGAGAGACGAGTCCGTCCTGATATAAGCTCGCCGACAGCTTCTGGGAGGCAGCAACATTCCGAATTCTTCTATCGTGAGCAGCAGGAATCCCGACAACGTATATCGTCGGTGAGCCTTCCTCGTCGGGTTGCGTTAGGTCTTGGCACAGCGGTGCTCTGCTCTCAGACTCAGAGAGCAAAGGCTCTCGGTTTCACCAAAGATTTGAAGCGAAAGGAGTTTTCAGCGGATGAATTAGTTGCTTCAGACGCTTTCTCTTTTCGAGGAGCTTCTCACGTGGGAATCCAATACTTTGATTCGATGCAAGGGAACGGCGATGCCCTAGAAGTTGGTGACATTGCGGTGGTCCACTTCACGTGCAGGTATCGCGGACTTTCTGCAGTTTCTTCTCGAGAAGCTCGCACTTTGGGTGGTAATAGGACTATCGCGGAGCCCCTAGAATTCAAGTATGGAAGGCTTCCTGGAGAACTCAACAAGCCCCTGATGCGAAAATCAGTTGTTGGCATCGGCGCGGAGGTAAAATACCCCCGCCTTAAAATCATCACATTCTATTCGTCCCTTTTCACTTAAGTTTTTTTTTGTTTTTATTAGGTCCGTGTTGATCCTGAACTAGGGGAACTTTATGTCATAAATACTGCATTTAATGGACCAGCAGAACGAGCCGGAATGCGTCCGAACGACTCAATCATATCAATTGATGGCAATCGCAATCTACCTGAACGACCTATTTCTGAGATAGGTGCACTACTGACTGGAGAAATTGGAACAGACATCGAACTGGTCGTTAAAAGACGTATCAGTCGTACTGATGAGTCGATCGAGACATTTAAACTCGTTCGCGAGGTAAGTGAGCATCGACATTGCCTCGTTCTTTAACTTCATGTTGTACTTTGTTGTTGCATATAATGCTGATGCAGATGGTTGTTCGCTCTTCCCCCAGGAAACCACCGTGGTTCCAAAAACACGCAACGTAAACATCGAAGGAGGAGGCGGACTTTTCATTGGAGCGAGTGGTCCGAGGCCCCCACCGGTGATCTTTATCCCTGAGGTCCTTGCTGGCATGCGAACAGGAGGCCGCCGCACCATCATGGTTTCTCCTGATGTTGGCTATGAAGACATCGGCGAAGGAGAAATACCTCCAGGAGCTAGCTTCAAGTTAGAAGTTGAGCTCTTGCAAGTAAAAACTGTTGCTTCGTGAGCTCATCACGGCGACATAACAAGTGTATAAGTGAGCCTGGAGGAAAACATAAAGAGCATCATAAATATCCAGCATGTGAAATATACACATGTCATCACTTACCTGCAAAAGCTTTCTTTCAGTCGCCACAGTAAAATCTCTCACACTGCGTAGACTCTTTTCAAATCTGAAAGAGGAAAAGTTCCTCGCGAAATCTTCGGACACGATATTGCATATGAGTCTGCCAAGACATCCATCGCCAATGCACTGTAGACGAAACCACTTGGCATAGCTAGTGGTGGGTTGTCCTCATCTATCCTTTGACCTGTGACATGACAGACAAGCTTGCTGCGTGTGTACTTTGCAGCAGGGACAGAGCTTGACACATGGACAAATGCAGCCAATTGGAAGGGGTTGTCACCATCTGAAACGATGTCCACACAATTTAGATTTCGCTTCGTAAATTGTAATGATGAGAGGCCGGCGCGTACGTGCACAATCAACTTGCATTCTCCTGGCAAATAGTTATATGAACAGTTTTGCGTGAAGAATATGTTGCCAGTCGATATGTGTTGTGGATAAAATTCTGCGTAATCTCCCCTACACAGATCACTCGATAGTGCTAAGTACGCCATGGCTCGCTGGAGGGTTTCGGGTTCTCTACTAGACCAGTGGCAAAGATGACGCCGTGCGTAGTCCACAGCAAGTGGAAATTTCGTAGACACACGAGCTCAATGAATCTCATATAATGCAGCTAAGACACGAGACTAGAATCCCTGTGACTTATTCCTGCCTGATTTCGATCGTACCAAGATATGATGTTATGCTAATCACCTGCTCTAATTGCCGTGAGGATACGTTGGACATCCCCGAATGCACGATGCTCAACCAACGAAAATAAGGCCAACTTGTTCACGAGCCTGGCCAATATGGCGCGCTTTCCATCTCTAAAAGCGAAGTCTATCAACATTCGGTCCAGAGATAAATTCTGCGAGATTCGCTCCCTGGAATGCATTGTTGGACCTGGCGGAATACCAACGCGCACGCAGAACAATCTCATCTTGCAACTTGAAAGCTGAGAGGACATTTTTGTGATCGCAATCCAACTAAAGGAGAGACTGACATGTCAGTCTACAGGAAAAGCAGCAGAGTTAACCGTTGGTGAATACCTCCGTCTTCAGTTCTGCCAAGTTACGCTGTAAAAGGATAAACATGTCAGAAATGGGAGCACTTTGGACTTGCTGCGAAGTAGATAACTTTTTGCAAGAGCCGTCCAACAACCCAGGTGCACACGCATGAAACTCTAGAATGTTGTCTTAAAGTCCATGATCGGCGCAAGAGAACTTGTTCGCGGCTTTCGCTGATAAAAGTTTGATTTCACTCTTGATCCGTTCGAAAGGTGCATGCATCAACACCCACGACCACATCAGCTCAATCCAAAAAGTGCTGTTCAATATATGGAGGGGGAGAAACATCTGAAGCGGCGAACTGTAGCCTTCCTTCAATATCCATCAAGGCCGTAAGGAACTGAAGGTTCAGCTGACTCTTATGTTGGCTAAATAAAATGTAACCGGAAGCCAAAAACGTGCACTCAGTGGCGCCTCTCGGTGCATGGCGTTGTTGGCGATGATGGCGAAATTAATAAGTCCCTCAATAAGTTGGTGAGAGGGAAGCACGCCAAGAGTACTCCTAGCAGGCCAGTTCGCTGGTTGTGCGAAAAGAAATTAGACGCTTTTCCTTTCAACGGCGCCGGTCGAATCTTATCTCATTTCCGCGGGTCAACCAACCCTCCTCGATATGTTCTTGGTTCGCCCTACGAAACGAAGCCATCAAAGGGTGTGAAGGGTGTGAAGGGTGTGAAGGGTGCTGATGTGAAATCCTCCTGAGCTGAGGATTATATTTCTGGATTCCCTGACATTGGCTCCCGTAATCTTCCACTAGCTCAGTTGGTTAGAGCGTGGTGCTTATACGTTAAGAGTCAAAGCTCATTTGACTTTTCGGAATACCGCGGTCGGTAAATCGGCCCTATAGTGCAACGCCAAGGTCGGCGGATCGAGACCGCCGTGGAGGATATCAATGATTTTTATAAATGAAACATTCGAAAAAGCTATGAAACCTGCGTTCTCTGTGTCACCAACTTTTTTTTTTGGCCCGGGCGGGACCGGTTATCCTTGAGTTAATTCTTCCCGCACATATCCTGAAGCGTGCCACGCGCTGACAGGAGCGCATTTTACTTGAGCAAGATGCGCGCTCATGTAGCCGCTGACGCGCGAGTAACGAGCGGTTGGCTGTATCTGTAGGGTCCGCGCCGTGTCTTTAGGGGGTTGGGGTTGGGTTTTCAGGGTTTAGAGTTTAAACAGCCGCGAAGCGGCTCGTCGGCCACTTCCTGATGCCAGATCCCCACCCGTACGAGGTACGACGACGTCACGAGCGGCGCTCGCGACGGAAAGGTCCCGGCCGATCGACGAACATCGCTCCTGCCTGAGAAATGGCACAGTAGATCTGCATTGTTTCGTGGAAGAGTTCCGGCAGCAACGGGCAGCAACGGCATCGAAGCCGCGTAGCGCCCCGTCCGCCGCGCGGCTTGGAAAAGGCTGCCCCGCCATAAAACGCCGGCCGGAACCGTAAAATATCTCCAGAGTTACGAGTACAACACTTGATAGTTTTTAAGACTTGCTTGCGGAAAATCCATCGATTCCTGCTTCAGCAGAGATATTATTCCGCCGATCATTATCACCCCAAACCCTCGAACGTCGATGATGCGCGTAAGTGCCAAGACAGCCAACGCGGCCACTGCAAAAGCCGGTTCCGTAATCCGAACAAATGGCCGAGTTTCGTGCCGATCGGCGATCACTTGTAAACCGGGTTGGCGGCGCAATCTCACAACACGTGCACGGATTGCTTCCGTTGGCATCGTTGCAAAGGGGAAGACTATGTACGATAAAATTCTTGACGACCACGTCGTGGACAAGCAAGAAGATGGAACTCGCCTCGTCTATATCGATCGACACATGGTGCACGAGGTCACCTCTCCTCAAGCTTTCGATGGCCTTCGCACGGCAGACCGTGCTGTCCGCCGACCGGACTGCACGCTTGTCACGGTCGATCACAACGTACCGACCTCTGATCGTTCCGCTTTTGATACTGTTGAGAACTTCATCAAAGAGACAGACTCCCGTGTTCAAGTGCTGGCATTGGAAGAAAATGTCGAGGAATTCGGCTTGACGTATTTTGGACTCGATGATAAACGGCAGGGCGTTGTTCATATCATAGGCCCAGAGCAAGGTTTCACCCTTCCAGGAACAACAGTTGTGTGTGGTGACTCGCATACTGCAACGCATGGAGCGTTTGGGGCACTTGCCTTCGGCATCGGCACCTCCGAAGTTGAACATGTTCTGGCGACACAAACTCTTCTGCAAACACCTTCCAAAAACATGCGTATAACAATTGAAGGAGATCTTGGGGATGGGGTCACGTCAAAGGACATAATTCTTCACATAATTGGTGTTATCGGCACAGCAGGTGGTACAGGATCAGTAATAGAGTTTGCAGGCGATGCTATTAAAAAGCTTTCCATGGAAGCAAGAATGTCCATCAGCAACATGGCAATCGAAGCCGGTGCTCGAGCTGGAATAATTGCCCCGGATGATATCACCTTTGAGTATCTGAAGGGCCGCCCCATGGCTCCTCGCGGCGAACAATGGGATCAGGCAGTAGCATACTGGAAATCTCTGGTGTCAGATGATGACGCAAAATACGACAAAGAAATCATTATAAAAGCCGCAGATATCGAGCCGACCGTGACATGGGGGACCTCTCCTCAAGATGTGGTTCCTATTTCTGGCACCGTTCCAGATCCCAAGGACGCCGGAGATCCCAAGCGCGCAGCAGCAATGGAACGGGCCTTATCATACATGGGGCTGACTCCTGGGACAAAGATGGAAGATGTCGCCGTGGATAAAGTCTTCATCGGGTCGTGCACTAATGGTCGTATTGAGGATATTCGCGCGGTAGCTGCCCTGGCCAAAGGTAAGAAAGTAGCAGATGGCGTCTATGCGATGGTCGTCCCTGGTTCTGGTGTCGTCAAAGAACAAGCAGAAAATGAGGGCCTGGATAAAATCCTTTCTGATGCGGGCTTCGACTGGCGCGAACCTGGCTGCTCGATGTGCTTGGCGATGAATCCTGACAAGCTTTTGCCTCAGGAAAGATGTGCTTCTACCTCAAACCGAAACTTTGAAGGCCGCCAGGGAAACGGTGGTCGCACTCATCTGGTATCACCAGCAATGGCGGCCGCAGCTGCTATCATGGGAACGTTATCTGACGTTCGAAAGCTTGACGTGGTTGATGAGCTACCCACCTACACTGAGTCAAAATCCTATCTCAGCGATGACCTTGTAGTAGCACCCATGCCAAAGAAAGGGAAAGGTGGTGCCGTTACGGGTGCAAGCGGAATGCCTAGTTTTACCATTCTGAAGGGTAAAGCTGCAGCACTCGACCTACAGAACATCGACACGGACATGATCATTCCGAAACAGTTTCTCAAAACTGTCAAACGCACCGGCTTGGGGATATCGGCGTTCTATGAGATGAGATACGACCAGGACGGCAAAGAACGAGAAGACTTTGTGCTCAACAAAGATGGCTATCGCAACTCAGAGATCTTGATAGCGGGCGACAATTTCGGATGTGGCTCCTCCCGCGAGCATGCGCCATGGGCAATCAACGACTTCGGTATTCGCTGCATCATATCAACATCTTTCGCTGATATCTTCTTCAACAATTGCTTCAAAAATGGGATGCTTCCCATAAAGTTGCCCGAGGCTGATGTGCGCGTCCTGATGGGTGACGCCGATGCAGGCGCTGAACTAGAAATCGATCTACCTGCCCAAGTTATCCGCCGTCCAGACGGTTCTGAAATTGCTTTCGATGTCGATCCGTTCCGCAGGAACTGCCTCATAAACGGCCTAGATGATATTGGGCTTACTCTGCAAAAAAGTGACCAGATAGCAGAGTTTGAGAAAATCCGTTCCACGACTTATCCTTGGCTTGATGGCGCTGGCTACCAAGAGCGCAAGGCCACTCCGGCTCATTAATTAACTGTTGCCAACTAATGATTTTTTCCAACTTTACGCACCTGCACTGCTCAGCCCTTGAAAAAATAATGATCAAAATTCTGTAGGATTACTATGCATGACGATAATAATAATAATCATTACCTTTATTCGAATGAAGCAGACAAGTAGTCTAAGGTAGAATATCCTTCTCAATAAGCGGAAGAAGTACTGTCCATCTCTCCGTCCGGGACCATCCGGGACGTGCGGTACACACGAATTTTACGCAGAACCGTTCCCCGTTGCCAATCAATCGCTATATTCACATGTCTCAATCTAAACTTGCCCAATGCCGATTACACCTGGGTCGTGATGAAGCCTGTCTCACTCGCTGGGGCCTCTGGTAAATTTTTAATTAGTCAGATCTGACTATCTCGCTAGTTAGTAAGTTCATTTATAGTAGATTCTTCTCTGCATATAGCTTTAGCCAAGCCAGTCCACTGCCAAGCTATGCCAGAAAAAGGTTGCAGCTTCAGCTGCAGTGCGAGAAAGTGAAGAAGTCGCTGCGAGTGAACGACAAACTGAGACCCAAGGTGACGATGATTGAAGTTGCTATAAAATGCGTCTGTAAGAAAAATGATCATTGGGAAGCTTCCGCGATGACGCACGTGGGCGGTGGGGCGGTAGGTTATGCGCAGATTTGCACAAAAAAAGGAAGTATAGTCGATAACTGGCATTCCATCGATAATCGATAATTATTTCATGAGTTCCCTCAGTGCGCTTCATTTGTTTCGTAAACCTATAATAACTGATCATAAATTCAGCCCTGACCGTGGTGCATAATTGTTCTGAAGAAACCCAGAGATCAAAATCGTTTGTTGAGCAGCTAAAGGGATCAAATCCAACCTTGCGCCGGTGCATGAAAAAAGGTGAGCGAGCACAGCCGGCCATCTTCATCACCACAAAGTAACGTGCCCGTTCCATGAAATGCGGCACATGTAAGATTGGAAATACCTTGGAAACATGCGATCTCCTGCCACATTCGAGCATCATAGACATGTAACATTTCACCTTCACACACAGCAATCCACCATGGTTGAATTTCACAGGTTGAGCATGCGACAGGGATGTTTCGATACGATACTTTCCAGAGATGATTTGAATGCGTGTATGATTTACGGCTATCCCACAACATTGTGCTGTGGTCCCGAGAAGTAGAAATTGTGGAGAGTGATGCCCCGTGTAGAAGGGAAATGGATGTGATGCCACCTTCATGTCCAGAGAATGTTTGGACAGTATTGCCGGTGGTAAGATCCCAAAGCCTTACGAGACGGTCAGCTGAAGCAGAGAAGAAATTGTAACTGTAATCGCAAGCTAGTCCTGTTACTTGTCTGGTATGACCGCAAAATGATGTAACTTGCACTCCGGCACTGTCGTCCTTGGTATCCCAAACACGGATGACCCGATCTTTGCCACCAGAAAGGACCTTGTTCCCTGAATCGGCATAACAGCACGTGAGCACTGGTCCTACATGTCCAGTCATGATGCTACTATCATGTCCTTGATGGATGTTCCATGTCCTTAGAGTTCCGTCATCAGATGCACTAGTTGCTTTGGACATGTGTGGGTCCGTGGCAATTGAACGGATTTGTTTGGCATGCCCCTTGAATGTTTCCTGGACTTTACATATTGTGTTGTCACCAGTTGCTGCTATCTTCCGAATGAAGGAATCCTCTCCTCCAGTTATTATTATTGACTGATCTGAAGAATTTATTTTTGAGTTTTCTATGGCAGATCCATGTTGTTCTGGCAGAAAAACAGTAGATCTTAGACTCGCGATTGCGGTAATTGAACCGCTATGAATATGACCAGTAGGTTGGCATGAATATGTGTTTTTTTCTTTATCCCTGTCTCTTATGATTCCTGCCAGGGAATCGCAATGGTACTTGGTGAAATCATCCCGAGGACGAGTTCTGTTTCCACTCAAAAATAGGCCCCTCTCCTGTGGACATAGCCCCATGGATGACGAACCATCTCGCCCAACCCAGCTCCATACACAAACAGTGCAGTCTTCTGCACCAACCAACAGCAAACTTCCATCAGGGGACAATCGCGCTGTACAAACAACGCAACCTTGGTTTATAATCACAACTGGGCTGCCTGAGCGTCGGTCCCAGAGGCGAATATGATGGTCCATTGATGTGGAGACGAGAACACATCCGTCCACGTCATAGTGCACGTCAGTCACTGCTGCCTTGTGTCCAAAGAGGGCGCCGGTGTGTATTCCTGAAAATGGATCCCAAAGCATGATCGAGTGGTCATGGGACCCGGTTGCGAGTGAGTTGCCACTTCGATCAAAGCAACAACAAGTCACAGCTGCGAGGTGACCCTGCAAACTGAGTGCCATGTCTGCCCAGGATCCTGTGAGTAAACATGGTTCGGTACCAAGGTGTGATCTACCTCTAAGTGGTGTTTTATTTGTCATCGACCAGACCTGAAGCGAGCTGTCACTTGAAGCCGTGACGAGAATATTCGCGTTAGGAGCGATCCTGACACTCAAAATTGGTCCTGCGTGAGTCGTTTGTATTTTGTATTTTAATTTTACAACTGCCGCATTCAGATCCCACACAAAAATGATGCGATCACATCCCGCGCTTACAAGCTCGCCTGTGGCTGAGGCAAAGTCAATAGATAAAATCATATCATTATGACTTCTAAGAACCTGACTTGTTCTGCCCACATCGCCCTGATATCTCCATAGTCGCAGGGTACAATCTCTTGATGCAGATGCGATTCGCGGTCCTTGACCTGGGATGTCCATGGAAATAAGACCCGTTATGCAATGTGTATGTCCAGCTAAAGTAGACATGCACTCGCCAGTCACAGATGACCAAATAAAAATTGTTCCGTCTTTTCCACCGGACACAAAACTAGTGGAGTCGAGCCATATGCACGTGGTAACTGCTTCTTTGTGCATGTTTTGATCGCACATTTCCTTGACAGGCGCGTCATCTGGCTTATTCTCCCAAAGGAGAAAAAACTTCTCGCCTGGCTTAGCATCCTCAAAGCGAGTTTTATGTCGTTCCTGAGCATAACTCCCTGATTGCAGTTCGTTCTTCGCCAAACTACTAGGCTCAGAGATTCCCGGTGAATTCATTGCCGACTGCAAGATTAGGTGTGGCCGCCTTTGAAGAAAGCTAAGATTGCGCCAGATGAAGTTGCGAAACGCAATTATTCTCCGGTGCATGATTGTGTTATCACTCATACGATTCCAAGACCATGCACGAAAGGCACGAGCATGGCATCTGCTATCAAAACAAAAGTTATCCGCATAAGGATCCCTCGGCTCCTCAGAATGCTGTTCAAGCCAAGGAGGATGTGGGTACAGAATCACACGATCAAAGTCGTCAACCAGTGATGTGCCTTCCCCAAGCTCAAGCTTTGCCTGCAAAAAAGAAAAGTCGCACAACAGTGCACAAAGACCGTTAAACTGCTGTGCTTGGGTCAAATAATAAGGTAAGAATAGCAGTGTATTAACTACCATGCGCTGGCTCTGGAAGAGATCAGGATCTATCAGTCGTGCGTGCTCGTCCCAATCAAGATATACATGTGATGGCAGCTGATGCATCCTGGTAAGGAGGCCGTACCCATGGGATTTGGCATGGTCCTGAGTGATATCATAAGCATGTTGTTCCTGGGTTCGTGGTTCGCCTGTCGTGTCAACAGCGGGAAGACAGGGTTTGTTTTGCTGTTCTGCCACATGTTCTGATTCTCCGTAGTATTCAGCTAGAATTCGATACAAGGCACACTTAGCTTCATTACTTTTTACGTAGCGCCTCAGCACCACGCATGCTGCTAGTTTGCTTGCGCACCTATATGTCCCATTGAACGGTCCTTGAATAAAGTGTCTTGCCTGCCACAAAAGCGCTGTAGCAATGATGGAATCCACGTGCACCCGTGCCCGTTTCTGCAACAAACTGCCCATCATTGCCTTAATATCATCTAAAGTCAACGAGCCACTACCAAAAACTATGATTGGAAGCAAACGTGCAAGCATTGAAGCAGGAAATATTGTTTCCAGGTTATCTAACTTATTTTGTAACATCGTGTAAATGTCACCTGGAAGCTCGTCCACCTGCCTAAGTAGATCGACGGAATCAAGATCAATCGAGCGCAAACACTCCACCAGTAATTTAGCAAATGTAATCGAAGATATCCCAGGTTTGTTCAGTAACACGGCCACCAAATCATCATCTGGCTCAATATTTAAGGCACTGAGATACTTCGTCAGAAAAAGTTTTTGTTCAGAGTACTGCATGGGACGGATCTGTACAGCCAGCTCCATCGCCTCTGGTACGCAAGCATTCAACAAGACTGCCTGCTTTTGAAGGTGCTTCGACGGCACATAATCGATCGCTGCCTTGTGTATTGAGTTTCTATGCCTTTGATTCGGAGGTAGTAACGGACCTTCTTCGATTTGGTGCCCACCAATCACCATCTGTAACCCAGAGGGCAGTTCATCTTCGTGGAATAGCCAGGCAATATCACGAGGATTTTCAATGTTTGTGATGTCGTCAATGAATATCACTACTCTTCGCTTAGAGTTGACAGTGAAACGAATCAAATCGAGAAACGCTGTCCGCGCCCCATTGAAAGTTCCAGGAATGTTAATGTGATAGGAGCACTTCTCCTTGAGACAGGTCGCAAGGTGCTGAAACACTTTTAGTGGAGTGTAATTTCCACAGAAGACACCGGAAAATGCAGACAAGATAATTATCTCATCGTGTGTTGCGCCATTGATATGAGTGCATAAGCTTGCGCATGCCACCATACACCGCTGCAAAACGCTTGTCACTCCACCACCTGGCGTTGACTTGATAAAAATCGCTCCGGGACGCCCAAGTTTGATATATTTCATTACCGTATGCTCACTCGTTCTTGGAAAGTAGAATTGATTTTTCAATTCGAACGCATGTTCGACCTCTTTTTTGTGATAGGCTTGAACAATTTTTGAGGGATCTTGTGAAAATTCAAGTGCGATGCGCGACCATAGATCCTCCAGAACATCTGCTGCAAAATTGTCTAGATCAACTGCATACCCAGGCATTACTCGGAGTAATCCACTGCGATCTGGACCAATCGGAGGTGCGTAATTGGCATGATAAGGCCTGATTGACACAAACGGATGTGCATAGAGTGCAGACAGGAGCGAACCAACACGCTCTCGCTCGTACGCATCTGAACTGTAAAAATTGTCAACGTCATCTTTTAATATTTGCGTAATGAAGCTGCTGTCTCTAAAGTAAACCAACGTGTGTTGTTCAGATTGTACCTTGTTGGTGCCTCTTGTCGCTTGACTGCTCTTACATACCATATCCCCTCCACTGCACGCACCTGTGTTATTCATCTCGAAACTTGATGAGCTAGGTTCATTCACATCGTTGCGATCAGTAAAAACAGGGGTGTTAGCGAGTTGCAACAAATGTGCAAGAACACACTCAAATCGGTTGTAGTCCTCTGGTGCAGAGTGTATCCAATCAAACTTTGCCTGCTCCTCACCTTTTGGGAGCTTCGCGATGAATCTTGTCAACTTCTCTTTACAACCGCATTCTGGCTCGAACTTACCAGACAGTAATACGACATGTAACCCTCGATGCCGCGCAGCTTCGGCCGTTCGTAAATGAAGGCCAGGTCCACAATTGGCAGCGTCGTCCCGTAAGTCAAGATATCGTATTCTGACCCTTCTCGTTTGACAACGTTCTGTCAATATTGGTAAAATCTTGTTGCGTAAAAGCAGTCGCTCAGCCCCCATATCCGGTCCGGAAACCACATGAATAATCACTTCCCGAAAGCGATCTTCGCGTGTTTCGCACCGAGTTTCAAGGTTGATAGAGTTCAGAGGAAGGTATTTAGGGACTGAAGCATGCAAGTCAACATGATTCTCGTGGGCCAAGTACAGGCCCGGGCAGTCATAGTTAAGTACAAGAACCCCCGCAGTCCTCGCATCTCTGAACAACTTCCACAGCTTATCATCAACTTCTTGTAAACCATTTACCACGACCCCGCAGCTAGATACTATTCTTTGCAGGGCTAAGATATTTGCCGGATGATGATGGTATTCTATTAACTGAAATGCAGCACAATTTTCAAGCACGGTGAGGCACTCAAGAGTTCCTTCGCGGGCGCTCTCCTTGATATTGAATGGCAGTACGGCGCATACACGGCGTGTAACGTTTGGAACTGGCTTCGATGGCGGTATGCGGGCGACCCGTTTCGCTTCCGTTGGGTGAACCGCTACGTTGTGAATGTGAATGGGCATTTATTTAGTTGTGCATATGCGGACCATTAACATCCAAAATGATAAGCCCGACTCGCTGTCAAACGAGAACATCAGTTGGCGGCTTGGTTCTTGATTGGAAAATACCCCTTCAACCTCTGTTTTATGCTGTCGAGCAGCTCACCGTGTCGCGTGACCTACCGGGGTACGCTTCGCCGTAACCACTTACTTTCGTAAAAGTTACCTTCGAAGGTACCTTCGTATTCTGGATTCCAACCACCCACGCAGCCACGCACGCACACTTTAAGTTAGTTGATGATAATCTTAAGGATTTTCTTATTAAACTTTTTCCAAATAATGTTGACAGTTACCATCAGTTACCCATATGATAACGTAATCACATTAATATATATTTCGGGGTTATTATCTTATTACATACAGTACTTAAGTTTGCGCGGGTGGTTTGAAATCCAGAATATATCATATCATAGTATAATGTACAGTACGAAGCCTTACTTATTAATAATATATGTACATATATACGTTAAGATCTTATGTGTAATAATAACATATATACTACGAAACGTAAATAATGTCTCACCCTTATGAGATTCATACTATCATACCTTAATTTAAGAGTCTTACTAAATACCTTCGTAATATTTATCTTATTATTTATATTTATTTATTACCTTAAACCTTAAGGTACATGTATGCATATCTATACCTTCGTATTCTGAATTTCATCAGGGTGTGACACTTTTTTATGCATAACGATTTTATAATAACGTAAAGACTTTATCATTACGATCCGCACAATCACTCCAGTGGGCAAACAGTGAAGATTCCGCTTATGTTCACGACTTATCCTTAACTATAATGAAGTTAAGGTACGTTAAAGGTGTCACACCCTGATGAAATTTAGAATATCATAGTATTTAATAGATAGTATTTAATATTAGTATAAATATTTATGATGTGTACATACGAACGAACGAGACCTAATAAACAAAAGATATTAGGACATATTACCTTCGTTCGCATTTTGGAGAAGAGTTTTTTATCTGCTGTGTTACGGTTTTTTTTTGGCAAGGCAGCGCGTGGCACGCTTCAGGATTTCAAAAGGGAGCGGCCGGCGAGCCGCTTCGCGGCTCTTTAAACTTTAAACCCTGAAAACCCAACCCCAGCCCCTAAAGACACGGCGCGGACCCTAAAGATACAGCGCACCGCCTGTTAATCGCGCGTCAGCGGCTACATGAGCGCGCATCTTGCTCATTAAAAAAAGCGCTCTTGTCAGCGCGTGGCACGCTTCAGGATAGGTATCGGAAGAATTGACTCAAGGATAACTGGTCCCGCCCGGTGCAAAAAAAAAATAGTAGCACAGCTTAGTTTTTTATAGTATATTCATATCGACCAGAAACGTGAAGCTGCGAACCAAACTATCTACTAAGATAGTATGATATATATGCATATATGATTGATCTAATATCATTAATCCAGCAGGATTACAAAAAATGAATGAAGGTACAAGTAATAATATAAAATAAGATCTTTACCACAGATTACGCACTCGATTTTCGCTCGGTGTTCAGTGGAAAATAAACATGATAATTACATGAACGTTGTGCGTTTCTGCACTTGCCTAAAAACGTTGAATTGTCCAGACTGCTAGTAGGGGAACCCAACTTTTCCGACCGTTTCCCGATTGATGCCTCGACGACCTAAATATTCGCATCGAAGGTATTGTCGACATGGTGTTTCTTAGCGTCATGCCCACTTGCAGGCATACATGCGGGGGCCATGAAGTCAGATGTTTCGATCCTTCGGGGAAAACCTACGTTGCAGTCGCGAAGTCAGTCGTTTTGACGATAGGCTGTCTTACTTGGCCATCATCATCTTAACGAATTCGTCATAGTTAACTTGACCATCGCCGTCAACGTCAGCTTCGCGAATCATTTCGTCGACCTCCTCGTCAGTGAGCTTCTCGCCGAGGTTGGTCATGACGTGACGAAGCTCGGCAGCAGAAATGAAGCCGTTCCCGTCTTTGTCGAAAACCTTGAAGGCCTCCTTGAGTTCCTCCTCCGAATCCGTGTCCTGCATCTTACGAGCCATAAGATTCAGAAACTCTGGGAAGTCAATGGTGCCGTTGCCATCTGCGTCGACCTCGTTGATCATGTCCTGCAGCTCGGCTTCGGTAGGGTTCTGGCCTAGGGAGCGCATGACAGTACCAAGTTCTTTGGTGGTGATTGTGCCGTCTCCGTCCTTATCGAACAGGGCGAAGGCTTCCTTGAATTCTGCGATCTGCTCGTCAGTCAGAGTATCAGCCATTTCGTTCAAAGTTTCTCGTCGGCGTTGTCACGAGACAGGCGGGAAGAAATGATGCCGTTTTTGGTTTTCCCGCTTTGATAACCAAATTGAGAAAAATTTGAAATCTTTCGGGCGATGTGCTGGTTGAGAAGTCCAAACTTTTTTTTTAAAATATTTAACTGAAAAAAGAGTTTTGCGAAAAAATGCGTCTAATAAAAACAAATCATTATATTCTTAAGTATTCCCTATAAGAGAGGGTCTCACTCAGGCACGACACGCCGAGCATTCGGGGATGTGTTTTCCAAAAGAATCGCGCCTGCACTGCTTTTGGGGCCGGAAATACCAAGTCGGCCATAGACCTTGGAGCCCTTTGTAAAGCTCTGCGGTGTTGCTTCGTGTCGATAAGAAGCATGTAGAACATTTTTTGCCCTCTCTTTTTGTTGCTCTTTCTTGAATGCCTGGGCGATATTTGATTTGACAGCTTTGCTTCTCAAATCTTCCTTCAGGTTTTTAATGAATTGGACCTTTGCAGTCTCCCGATCGATTTTTTGCTTGAGTTTGAACCTGTACAATGCGTCCTGATTCTGTTTCATTTCTGACTTGAGCTTACGATCTTCAAATGTCAGTTTGCGCTCTGTAAGTCGCATCTGACGATGGAACTCGTTCGATGCTTTTACTTCGTCTGACAACCTCATGGACGACTCATATTCAACTTGGTACCGCTCTTCGCGTTCCTTTTGCTTTTGCATGGCACATTCGTAGGCCCGTATCCGATCTTCATCCTTCTGTCTCAAGCGAATCTGTTCCTGGCTACACTTTCGCTCGTTTTCCTCTTCGAGTGCTCGCATTTTGGATGCCCGTTTTTCCTCCCTATCGAGTATTCCCCTGATTTTGCTGTTCAGCCGATCGTTCGCCACAGCCCTTGTGCGATTGATTTTATTCTGATAGGCGTCTGACAGGATGCGTTTAGTATTCTCGAAATGTTCTTTTCTCTCTTGCATCATCTGTTCCCATCGTTTGTCATCTTCATCTTGGGCCATCTTTTTAGCATCGATCCGGGCCTGCTGCCAATCGAGGATGTTCTGGGTTTTGTTCCTCCACTCCTCATCCCTTTGCTTCCTGCGCTCCATTGCAGCCTGAGCAGCTTTATTTCTTTGCAGCTCCCTTCCCATCTCTTCTTTGTACTGTGGAACGTATTTTTGCTCATTTCGTTTGATGGTCTCGATTTCCATGTTGTAATTGTTTTCGAGCACTCGTTCAAGGCGACGTTGATGTTCATCAAAGCTGGATTTGCTTCCATATGCCATTTTCATCGTACCACTGCTTTTTGCGCTTTTGAGCTCCGATTTCGCCAGAGCACCAACTGACGGGCGATATTCTTCCAGAACGTCCTCTGTCGAATAGTTTTCGCGCATTGTTTGGAGCTGGGACAATATTTGTTCTCGCCTTCTGCACGCATGGTCGTACTTGAGCAACCAGATGGATGGTTCAAGTTTCTCATCATAGAAGTCATCAACCACCGGGACTTCGAGATCGGTAGGATCTACGCCCATCTCGAGACAGGCCTTTATCGAACGAGGCGAGTTGAGCCGTGAAACTGCCTGTCCAACTGTGAGTGCTTTGACATCATCAAGTGTAAAGTGGGGAACAAATCCAATTTTTCGGTTTGGGTGCACAATTGAAGGGGAAACCGCGTCCTGGACCCAAAGGTTCTCAGCATGGGTGCCATCGGGACGCGTCTTGGGCACCTGTACCTTCTTGGCACCACTCAGCGGAAGTTTCCCCTCTATCCCCGCGGACTTCAAGCTCCCTTCGCGGCCATGTTTCGGTGCGTCGTCCATTTAACTAGGTCAACGTCAAGTTTTCGTCCCCCTTTGAAAGTTTCGCACACCTAAAACGGGGAAGAATGCGTAGTGTAACTGACAGTGCGACTATCAATGCACTTGCAATAACTTCCTTTGGAAAGATCCGCCTGGCGTCTGGCGCACTTCAAATGCGTGCTGTGTCGGAATCTTCTTTGGAGGTATAAGTGCCGAATTTGGTACCTTCGTTCGTACCTTGGTACTTCTTCGCAACAGTCGCGAAACTTATGAATTCGAATTCCCCATGCATTATTATTCTTAACGTGATTGCGTGGGTCCGTTCCCAGGTGTATCGGCATAGCAGCCGTGCATATATACGGACTTATTAATTTAAACATGATGAGGCTGATAAGGGTACGTACTACATACGTACGTTTATTTATCGGTTGCTTGGTCGGATGGTATGATATGATAATTACATTATCATATGTGAATTAATTGAGTTATATTACATATAAATGCCCGCACGTATGATTAAACATAATTGGCTTCAAATATACGTAACGCTGAACCGACGTTCCTGAGTTAACGATGTCGAAATTGAAGACAATGTAAGGGGCAAATAGTCCTTTGGCCTTGATTAACGATAAGTTACCAGGTGAGAACGACATTTTTTTCCAAGGGATCCCGTAAGATCGGCTATGAAGCAAGGTATTTAATATTATTTAATATGATTAGAAGGTACTTGTAATCTTATTATAAATATATATGTCTTACTTTAAAAACACCTTCGTATTAGAGAAATAATCGAGCAAGAAAAAGGTATTAAAATCTTAATGTATTTTAGATATGCCATGATATTCTATCATATTTATGTAAGATCTTAATTTATAATTACCTTTGAAGATAGATACATATATATTTATATATTCTGGATTTCGATCAAGTGTGAACTTTTAATTTTAGTTAATTTAGTTAAGATGAGATAATAATAAGCGTAAGTAATTCAAAATAATATAATCATCTATACGACTTTTATTCGTGCGTACGAAATCGTCATGTACCATACGATGGATGATTTAGCTCATCTCCATGTATACGCGCCATACAGTCGCATTCATAAATGTGTTAAACGCGTCTTTTTTGAACTTCGTGTTTTCGAGCACGGCCGTTTCCACGCCTTCCCAGAGCGCCTTACGCGGCTCTGCAGCCGTTTCTGAATGATAAAATAACCCGCATGTCATGTCATTGCTATCGGGCGACTACCGTTCTGTATCGACCGCGCGGCTACCACCAATCACGGGCCATCTTGGCGAGAACACGGTGCCGACTTTCGGAGATGAAAACGGAGATTTCTTGTCGACATCCGCGCCGGGTTCTGGCGTCCATGCGCGGCGTAAGACGCAATTAGAGATCTAAAGGCACATCAACATCTCAAGGACCACGCTGTACACCATCTACCGTTGCGATAACTGGCGTTTCATACGAAAACGCCCCGCCCCCGCACTCACCGTGGACCACCTCCGCTTAACTCGCCTTAACTCAATTAACTCCAAAATTATCGTCTTAACTCATCTTAACTAAAATTAAAAGTTCGCGCTTGATTGAAATCCAGAATATACATAAATTGCTGTACGTCACATCATATTAGTGACCTGTCACCTTTCAGTCGGCCAACCTTAGAAATGGGCTCTTCGAGCCCCGTACGGGACGTCCAGAGACAGTTCTTAGTTAACTCGAGGGATATGAATAGATTTCTTGAAGGAGTATCCACATGGTCTGATGAGGTGAAATCGGAAGACACGGCTATCTTGCAAGACTCGGTGGAGAAAAAAAACTCAACCTTAGATGCCGTCCGTGAGCCGCACGATAACGCTGGTCAAGGTCGTGCGGGCGTGAAATATGACGTTGCAGCGACGATAGACACAGTGGACAGCATGTTAAAGCAGGAAAAACTCTTCGGGGACGCCTGCTTTCAACAGGGAGACTATGAAACCGCGAAGAAATACTACTCACGTTGTGCCAATAACCGGTGTACGGCTTCAATTTATGCGAATCTTTCCCTGTGCGAGATGAAACTTCAAAGTTGGGCCGAAGCAGAAACATACTGTTCCGAAGCTCTACGACTTGACCCAAAACATCTCAAGGTGAAAGATCATCAGATTATCGGAGCATATCTTACGGTCTCTTTTGTCTTAACAGGCTTTGCAGCGGCGAGGCGTTGCACAGCGAGAACTTGGTAAGCATCTTTGTTCAACCTCAGGCTTCGAGCAGACGACTCGACTAGCTCCAGACAGCAGTGTCCTTCGACGTGAACGTGCAAAGAGTAAAGCGTTGTTCGAAGCGACGAGAATTTCCAAACCAGCACAAAGTCGTGGAGTTAAGTTGAGGTTCAGCGGTGACACAGGATGCGAGCCGGTATGTTTACTCAGACCGAAGAATGAAAAGAACCGCGTATTGGGGTAGACTTTTATTGGAGCGCAACTGGTCACAATATTCAGTGCTTAGTGTTCGACGACCCATCTCAGCGACCTGATCTTCTGAACCAAATTTTGCATCAGATCCAATCTCCCTCCTGCAGTTTTATCGGAAGGTAAATTTCTGTCAAGTATTGAAACCCATAACTGCTAAGAGCCTGTATCTCAGCCTTTGTTTTTGATTCGAGCATCACTTGAACTTCCTTCACCCATTCTGGATTTTGCTGTATGAATTCTTCACTAAGCATGTGCTGCCCTGTTTCTATATCTTTTGCACTCATTTCTAAGCGGCACTGCTCCGGGATTTGAAATTTATCAAGGTCACTGGGGCGCACACCCAACCACTTTATGTCCGGAGTAGTCAAGTTTGCTGAATCAAAAGCCATATTCTTGGACCCTTGCATGTAAACAGAAATTATTTTGAGCCCATAAGGATCTGCATCGACAAGAGCGAGAACAGGAACACATAGATCTCGCTTAAGTTTTGATAGGAAAAGCCTTGTTGCAACGTCTGGCTGCCCTTTTGCAGTAATGATGATGCACGGGAATCGGTTGTAGAATCTATCCTCCGCCAAACGCATAAATGCTGCATCCTTTTCAACCAAAAGTATGAACTTTGCTTCTGATCTGAAATTTCCTACCTTGTCAATGTTGCTGGGGATTGCTTTCCCACCAATCCCCATTTTCGTGCAATCGATTATATCACCGTCTTCGTTGTATATTAATTTCCCAACGACAACCCCTTTTTCAGAAGCTACGACATGCAACGAGTTGCGCGTACATCCAAGTAGGCAAGATATGTCATCAAGTACAGCGTCTGAATCCTTTTGGTTCTTGAATAGCTTGACATCGGTGTAAAACATATCACGCTTCGTCACATGTATGCCACGGCACAGAACCCCGTGTATAAGCTGCATGACGCGAGTCAAAACGGCGACTTTGCGCACAGAAGACGTGCTTGAGAAGGTGACTAGAGCGTGTTTATCCTTCAATACAATTCGATCCAGCTGGTCGAGATAAACTTGGTCGCTGCTTCCTCTACAAGGTAAAGAATAACCGAAACCGTCACCTCCAAGGATGTTTCTTGTTACCGCAATCATCACCTGCTCTATTGCCGCGGCAACCTCTCTCCCTGGAAGATCAACAACTTCGAGATAAGCCTCCTTTAGACTCATACTGAGCAAACTTTTCCGCAGAGTCGGCTGACGCTTGATGGTCAGCTCCAGCTCTTCGACTTGACGAAGAACTTCATGAACTGACCCCGGGCGTCCCTCGCGACCATCTCGAAGCTTTTGTAAGACTGAGTTGAGGCCATCTCCGGTCCTAGCAGTAGGCCTTGACGCTGATCGTTTCTGGAACATCGTTTAGATTGTTTTGTGAGACGTTGCTTGCATGAGGTGGGATGGTTAGCCTAGATGCCCACACACCATAATCTGATCAGGCATTGGCGCTTCGTTTTGTATATCTGTGAAGGGATTTTTTTAAAAATGCTACATGGTATTCTATATATACAAATAAAGGTATATATAAATATAACTCTTATTACATATTATATTATGTACATATAATATCATAATATCATATAAGTATATATATACATTCACTGACTGTATGTATAGAATTTGTATGCTGACACGCGCTAGGCGCTAATCAGATAAATGAAAATGATATTTGCACCCTGCTGACCTTTTTATATATATATATATTGATCGCGTATCTATACGTTATTAAAAAAAAAAATTGTCCGTTGTGAGCAATGAAGCCGTCAGAGTTTACACGCGCAAAGACGTACAACATGCAAATAGAGTCGCAATGCTCTCTCGACGACTTTGCCGGAATACAACGACTCGGAAAGCTTGGCCAAGCCGAGATAAACTTGTTGACAAAGAAGCTTAACGTGGTTGTTCGAGCTTTTGGCGCGGAGCGGCGAAAAAATGAAAATGATCTCAGCAAGGCAAGTTCTACTCCGAGTCGCAGCAAAATCTGGTGATGGGCTTCCCTGTGTCATGTCAACTGTTGCGACTCGGCGTGGCATGATAATAGATGTCATCTTACACAATTTCAGATGACGTTCGACCCAAGTTTCAGTGACGAAACGTACGGGTCTTCTGACCAAAACGCCTCTTCCTCATTCAAATTACACAGATGGCCATAACACATACATGTGATATCGCCGAGAGAAACTACAGCCTAGCTTCTTCACAACTTCAACTTGCTAATGCTCGAAATCAAGTTAAAGTCTTGGAAATTCAGTGCAGCACTCTTCAAGATGGCGTCGAGACAACTCGCGCAGAATACGAGGTGCTCCTCTCCCAACTTGCTGAGGAAAGGTGCTCAAGTGATGGACTGAAGATTGAGCTCGCACGTCTCCAGAGAGCTCTATGGAAAACAGCAAATGCTCTAAATGTAGCTGACTCTGAAATACAACGGCTTTCTTTTCAAACCGAAACAGCCGAAAGAAATACCAAACAGGGTGCTGGGAACGGAATTGCTGTCGCTCTCGAACTTGCTGAGGAAAAACTTGTGGCAGCTGCGAGGCGAGAAACTTCTCTTCAAGAGCGCTTGCTCATGGAACGTGCTGCCAAAGAGATAGCAGAGAAGGGCTCGTTAGCTAGAGGGCATGCATCATGTGTACACGTTTCTGAAAACTCTCCATATCCGGGCAAAACAGCTGTATTTGCCCCAGAGCGGAAAACTGAATCTCAGTTCACCAAACTTTTTGTGGAAAATGACAGTTTTCAAAAAGAAATTGCAGAACTCAATGTTGAGAACGCTGGGCTTCGATGTACGGTGGCTTGGTATGAAGGGGCTATGATTAATTTGAAGGAACAGCTCGAAGCTGCTGAAAAACGGTTGTGCAAAATAAAGCCTGCTTCTAACTTTACACATGCGAGCTGTGCTTTGGATTTGGAATCGCATGTAGATGGGCTGTTGCGCGAGTCAGACTCGACCAGAGCAGTCCTCGCAGTCCTGCGGCGACAGCTTGAGGATCGAAACGCGGAGCTTATCGATGAGCGTGCAAAAACATCCCAGATGCGCACAGATATTTCTCGTATGATATCTGATCTCTGTGAAGCAAAATCGCAGTTCTTGGAACAATTCCCTACTGTTTTGCCGTATGCAAATAATGCCATGGCACAAGCCAAACCAGATGAGTCCGACAATCTTAATCGGTGCACAGAAAATCCTCTGAATTCGGATCCTAGCACATACTCGAAGGAAAGGCCTTTGCAAAACCAGACTGTTCAGGAGACCGTCGTGAACGTTATCGATCATCTCAGTCTGAGTGGATATGTTTCACCTCTCAGGCAAACCAAGAACAACAATCGCACAGCCGACTTGGGGTGCGAGCCCGTATCTGCTTGTGGAAGCAGGAATGTCGTCGTTGAAGGCACATCTCGTCAGATCCTAGAGGGTGTCAAAAATGACACAAAAGGCTATCTGAAGGAGAATCACAAATTTGATATTGTTGCCTGCAGAGAACTATCTTCTGGCATGGGTAATAATGCACAAATACCACCGCGTGCGCACTTACGAAGTTCCGCCAATGCACCCAGGGGTGCTGTCAAAAGTGCCCGTAAAAAAAAGCGACGTAAACTTTTGGAGCAAGGCGCAATTCCTGGGTCAGATACCTTGCCGACTTCTTTACTCTTCGGTATGGGAGAGGACTTTCAGATGGAAAAGTCTAATTTGTGATATCCTGCAGAGGTTTAGGATTGCGATCTAGCAGAGAGTTATGAGACGTGGCCCTCGTCCATCATCAGGGAATGCATCTGCTTCTGCTCTGAGAGATGATAGCACATGAAATGAAGTTTAGTGCCCTCGATGACCTTATTAACACACGACAATCATTTATTTGGGCTGCAATTCACATCATCTGTTCGAAATCTCAAGTGAAGAACTGTCACTGATGTTGCTGATTGATATATTTTGTGCCAACCGGTTCGCCGCTACATCAGTAAGGGACCCTTGTCGAGAAATCGACGCAATATTTGCCGCGCTGCCTTGTCTAGCTAAATCCGCAAGCGACCTGTTCGAGCCAAGGCTAGATTCCGTGTCAAACTGAAGCAGTTCAACCCTGCCTTTTCCATCGTCGAGGCTGTTCGTCAGCGTTGCCAATAGCTCGGCGATATCATCAGAGTCGTTTACATAAAACCCAGCACCGGAGCGCTTCCGACCGACGGTGCAGGTTATTGGAGTTCCGAAGGTGGTTAAAATGGACGGCTTTATTTTTTCTGACGTGCTGCTATCCGCAGCGATATCTGACTCTCCATCATTGCTGATGGAAACATTCTTTCCATTCATTTCTCGCATCTTGACATCATCGCCTGTGGGGATACCGCGTTTGTCTTGTACATTCATTGCGTCCAGTAAATCCTCTTCACCCTTGCCTCTCTGCTTACCTGGAGACTGAACTGTTGATATGTGCTGCGGTCGAATTAAGGCAGAAGAGCCGCGATTGATGTATTCAAAGATGTCCTCGTCCCTACCAAGAAAATGCCCACAGCACATGACGAAGTCTACCTGCCGATGTTCAATAGTTGATGATAAGTCCCCAGTTTTTGTGACAGCAGTCTCCTCCTCACTGCCATCATTGTGTATCCGAGATTGCTCTTCCTTAAAAAGTCTACCTGGACTGTCTGAACGTTGCGCTTCTTTCCTGCTGTTCTCTGGTCCTTCAACTTTTGTTATTCGGTGAGTTTCATCGTGCTGGTCATATTTTTCCCTTTTCGCAAGAGAAGATGACCCACATTCCCCCATCATTGAGACAATTCGCTCGACTGCAGCGCCCTTGCTGACTCCAATTGGTCTAACCTCTACCGATTTAGCTCCTTGAATGACATCGACGGCTGCATTGGAAATTGGACCTGTCCACAAATGCTGCAAAAGATCACGAGCCTGCTGTCGTCCGAAATCAGGATCAGCATATTTGTAACTCCAGACAAGGGAAGTCTCCCGTGTCTCCACATAACTCCGAGGAGTCCGCTCACTGAAATAATCAAAAACCAGCTGCACACTCTCGATCCAATCTAAATTCGTTGCTTCTACCATTGTTATCCACTTGCCATTACCACCGGTCCCAAGCTGACAATGCTTTCCCTCGAGTGGAGGTCGTATAAAACAGCCATTTTCTGCAGCGATCCAAAGCTTTGGAAGGTGGGCGAAAGCTTGGCTTAGTCTGTTGCGTTCAGATCCACTGAAGATACACAACGTGGTGGTGGGATCATCACAAAGTCTTTGCAGGCATTCTTGCGAAACTGGATGAATACGGGTGGCAGTCTTAATAGGCTTCATAGGGAGCATTCCTGAACGAACTTGTTTCTTTGAACTATCAGCTTGAACGGTGAGTGTTGCATTGAAACCCTGTTAAAGATAATTTCAGTTTAGGTGAGAAAGAAAGCAAGTGTTGGTGTTTTCATTATCCGAAAGATCCCCTTACCAAAATGATGAGTCTATGCCGAGCAGACACAAACGAATCGATGATACTAATGGGCAAAAGCTGTGGTGGAATGCGCTTGCAACGCAGCTCGGCCTCAACATGGGTGTCGTTGAGCTCTGAGACAAATGTGTCCGCCCATGCCTGTGCCGTGTGAATGGTAACATGTGTGAAGTTTTGCCGTTGGCGTTCACGTCTTTCCGAGTCGGGCATAGTCAAGGCATCCTCGATTGCCGCTGCCATATCGTTGACATTCCACGGATTGACCAGTAGTGCTCCGGCACCAAGGCTCTGAGCAGCGCCAGCAAATTCTGAAAGAACAAGCACCCCTGCATTTTTACTTTGACAAGAGACAAATTCATAACTCACGAGGTTCATGCCATCTCTGAGTGATGTGACTAGGCATACATCTGTGACGGCATAAAGTGCACACAGTTCAGTGAATGCAAGTGAGCAATCCAGGTGCTGGATAGGGACAGATCCAAGAGTGCCGAATCTACCGTTGATTCGCCCGACTATTTCATGCACTTGAGATGTTAGGCGCTGGTACTCAGCGACATCTGTTCTTGTAGGTACAGCAATCTGCACCAACAACACCCTATCGCGCCATTCTTGGTGTTCTGAAAGGAACTTTTCGAAGCCAAGCAATTTCTGTGGGATTCCTTTAATCATGTCGAGTCTATCCACCCCGAGCATGACCTTGCGCCCTTGAAATCGCTGTCGTAGCTCAGTTATGTGAGCCTGCACTCGTTCTGTTTCAAGTGCTCGAGTAAAACGGCTTGGGTCGATTCCGATGGGGAAGGCTGCTACCCTGGTAAAACTCCCGTTGTCCTCTACACCTTCAGGAGTTCCTTCAAATCCTAAAATGCGCGAGCAAGCAGAAACAAAATGGCGTGCATAATCATAGGTATGGAATCCGACAAGATCAGCAGAGAGAACTGACAAGAGTAACTCTTCCCGCACTGGAAGCATGCGATATATCTCACTGGAAGGAAAGGGCGTGTGCAGAAACCATCCAACCTTCATCCCAGGGTGTTCTTCCTTTAATTTCGAAGGAAGCAACATGAGATGGTAGTCATGACACCAGACCACATCACCGTGTTGATACGCATTTAGGATAACTTGAGCGAACAACTCGTTCGCTTCTTGGTAAGCAGACCACTGCAAACCCTTTATTATTTGTCGACACACATTTGGAACATCACGTGAAACGCTAGAAATATATGTATAAGAAAACGTGAATGTGGATGTAGACAGGGTTAACAATTGACATTTAATTGAAGGCTCCAAACCATGTTTTTTGTTTCGCTCAATTTGGATTCAAAAGAAAGAGGGACATAGTGAAATAACGGCCACAATACGTTGTTACAGTAACCGTTATAATAAAGGTCAACCTCGCTGCGCGACAAGTAAATCGGGAGGCATCCACGACGGAGAAGCAGCTGCGTGAGTGCATCCCTATCTGGACCTTCCTCAACAAATACACCTGGCCACCCAACCCAAAGCATCTCATAGTTATTTCCAACGCCAGAAAGTGCACTCACAAGCCCGCCGGCGGATTGGTTCAGGCCCCATTTTCCATCTGCCCTTCGTTGTGCAGAGATTGGAAGACGATTCGCCGCAATGATAAGGCGCTGTTTGTTACGGGCGGGCTCTCCTTCATGGTCCTCTGAAGGGCATGTTTCTTCGTAATCTTCAACATTGCTCAACAAGAAAGTGGCACTCTTGATGCGCTGCATCGACCGTTGTCTTTCTTGCAGCAGACGCTCAACGCGGGTGGATTTATCCCGCTTTGCACTTCCGCCCTCAAGAGCGGCTTCCACTGCGGCGGCAGCGGCGGCAGCAGCAGCTGCTGCATTTGTGCTTAGATCGCCCAGAGCGTCGGAGCTACCCAAGGTTGAAAGTGACTCTAATTGGCGTCTTAGTTCTTTCAGAGGACCAGTTTCAATGGGATTTGAAGCTTCACGGGGCACTGTACGCGTCCCTTGACTTAAAGTCTCTGGTGAGCGCACAGTAGAGTCTAGAGTACGAACGGATCGAGCATACCCTTTGCTCATCGCGCTCCCCTTTCTGTGTTGCTGAGTGAGTGGTACAGGTCCGCCCTTTGTGTACGGCGACTCCCTTCTACAAAAGCAGATACATCAAGTTGCTTTTCAGACGTTCAAGCTCAAAATTCTCGGATAGGGTCTCTAGTCAGGCCCCATCTGGGACCCGATTTTGAGACAGGTCGGCAAAACTTTAGTGAGCATTTTCCGTAAATGGAAATACGAACTTGTTGTGAAACTTTTCCCGAGCAGCAGTCGAGGCCTGCAAGAATACCGTGTGTACGTAAGTTACGAACGAAGGTATTTAATATGAAACTTACCATAACTCTTAAGACTCTTATTCGGCATAGCCGATCTTCCTCCTCCTTCCTATATTTGGAAAAATGTCGTACTCACCTGGTATCGTTAATCAAGGTCGAAGGTCTACTGGTCCCATACATTGTCATAAATTTCGACATCATTAACTCATCAGGAACGTCGGTTCAGCGTTACATATATTTCTATTATGTTTACTCATACGTGAGGACATTTATATGGAATATAACTCGATTAATTCACATTTAGTAAAATAGATAAATATCTATCTCGTAAAAGAATATTATTAGTGATAAAGAAGTCCGTGCATGCACGGCGGCTGTGCCGATGCACCTGGGAACGGACCCTCGTAATCACTTTTAAAACTGTTTGCTCTATCTGTCCCTGGAAGATTTTTAATTATTACCTTCGTACCTTTTTTTTCCGCATGGCGCCGTCTCGTTAGGGGGCTGGGGTTCGGTTTTCAGGGTTTAGAGTTTAGAGTTTCGTCGGCCACTCCCTCATGCCAGATCCCCGCCCCCGGTGCCCAAAAAAAATTAATAACTGGCAACACAGATCCAAAGAGCCCAAATATCTGTAATTTGTACATTGACTTATGACAAAACATCGCTTTAGAACATGTTGGGAACACTCAAAGAGCGCAATGCTCAGGGATAATAATGCGGGATTTGATTAGAGGTCGCCCTCCGTGTTTGGCGCCGAGCAGCATCTTTGCAAGCGGCTCAGCGCGCTCGCCGTCCTGACTGGGCGCCATATGGAAATAAACACGTACGACCCTAAATGTTTGGCGTGCAGCGCGTGGGAGTATTTGCAACATATACGACTGGTGTCCACAGTGCGACCGAAAGTCAACGATATAGGGAGCCAGGTGGACGAGGCTCTTCCTGGGGGATAAATAAATGAAGGCAGGGACGAAATTAAGTTGACCAACAAGCCCGAGGCCACAAGGAAGTACCACTACAACGTCGCCGAAGCCCAACTCCAACTCCACAGACAGGACATGGAGTGGTGCATCGAAAGCATCGTGAAAGCGCGAAACAAACACGTCAACGTCGAGCCCGTGCTCAACCTCAGACCGGACATGATCTGGTAGTCCCCGAAAGGCTACCACCTTCATACCTATCAAATTTGAATCAAATTTGTATATTCCGGATTACCAAAACACTACGTCTAATATATATGAAGGAAAAAAACACTTCAATTAATTGTAATGATGTTACGGTCTCCTCAGCGTTACGGTCTCCTCTGCATGTATGTGTTCCGAAGGAAGAATATATGTTAGTTGTTTCCGACACGGCCCATCTACGTGTTTGCGAAGCTTTGGGCAAGGTCATTGTATTCCTTCTGGATTCTTTTGAGTTCTTTCTCCATCTTCTCACAAGCTTCTTCAGTACCAGCTAAATTGCCGCGGAGGAGGGCGTTCTCTTGATGCAACTCACTTATTCGTTCTTCAAACTGCCCCGCCATAGATAGTTGTCTGGGGTCGACCGTGTCTACAGACATCGCCTTGAGGCTCTCAGCAGAGTGAGTGAGTGCCTGGAAGTCAGCCTCGACCGCCACTCGCCGCTCGATTGCATTGGCATGTTCTGCCTTCAGTTTAAGAACTGCCGATGACGATGAGTCGGTATCCAGAAGCCCATAAACCTTCTGAAGCAGTTGAGGTTCCGTATTCTTCTCGCGCAGCATCTCAGTCTCCTTTCTGAATGGATTGTCTCCTTCCTTGATCGCGACTGCGCGAAGATCGGCATCATCCAGACATGTTTCCTTAACTGAAAGAGACATGTGCTCTGATAAGTTCCAAGAATGACTGTTCCTCTGTTCCTTTTCCTCCTCAGCTTCCTGCTGCGCTCGCTTGAATTCCAGTGCGATCTCTTCTGCCTCTTCTGCACGGACTACCAGAACTGATTCGCGGTGCACAGCAGCTGCAAGTTCACGGCGCGTCATACTGGCTTGCTGCTGAGCAACTGCAGCCTCGGCAATCGACTCGAGCATAACCTGCTTCGACCTAGTTGCCTCTACTGACAAATTTGCTATAGTGTTGGACTGTTCCTCAGCTCTTCGGTCTGCGTCAATAAGTTTGGAATGTAAATCTGTTGATTGTTGGAGTGAGACCGTCGCCGCAGTAGTATCTATTGAGCTCAGCAAAATGTCCTTTTGGACGGCTGATCCACGAAATTGTTCACTCTGAGTTTCCATATCTTGGCAATTTGACTGCAGGGTGGTGGACTGCTTCTCGAGTTCATGGATCTGCTCTTCAAGAGCGCGATTTCTTTCTTTCAGCAGTGACATCTGTTGCCCGGTGTCTACAGAAGAAACATCGATGATGTGTTCTCTTGCTCTGTTTGCAGCGAGCAATGATTCAAGTTCGTGCACACGTTTTGTCTCGATGCGCAAACGTTGGCTGACTGTCTCTCTCTCACCTTGAGAATCAGCTAGCCTTGTGCGCATGACATGCAGATTTGAATCTGCTGCGGCCAGATCCCTCTGCAATTGATCACGTGCGCGTCCGAGTTCTGTTGCTAGTGCATGCGCAGCTGCAAGCTGTGTATTCAGTTGTGACGTTTCCTGGTTTGCACTAACACCAGTGTGCTCAGTGTTTGCCAGTGCGCGGGAAAGGCTTTCAACCTGTCGTTCGAATGCCTGGATGTCAATAACAAACTGCCGGTTTTCTTCTTCCAAAACTCTAACCCGGGCATGCACTTTTTCGAGCGCAGTATCGCTGGCGTCCCTATCGAGGGTTGCACGCTGATTAGCCCGTTCGAGCGTTGAGGCAGCAGCACTTAGACGATGATTTTCACTACCCAGCTCTTGGTATGCTGCGATGACATCTTCCACTTCTCTTCTGGCAGCCTTGAACATGGCGTCGGATTTTGCGTTTGATGCCCTCGCTTCATTCAGTTCTAGGGAAAGCTGATCGCGTTCGCTGGCACAGCTGACGAGGTCATCATTAATCATTTGTTGTTCGCGCGTCGTTGCTGCCAAGTCTTCACCAACTGCCCGGAGCTCTTCCCGTAAAGCGTTAACCTCTTTGCGGAGATCATGTTCTGCATGGCTCATCTGGTGCAACTTATCATTTGCAACGCGAATACGACGAGACATGTCGCTGTCCACCTCAACAGCAGCGAGGCATCGTGCCTCAGCAGCAGCAACAGCACCGAGAGCATCTTCCGCTGCCTGTGTTTGATGTGTGGCGCGTGCATTGGCGGCGGCAAGCTCTTCTGTGCGTGCATCAAGGAGGGTTTCAAGGCGATCCTTTTCAGCATTCAGTGACACGATAGTACTTTTAGCTCGCGCAATTTCTGCATTGGCGTCATTGACCTTTGCACGTTCTGCAGCTGTGAGTACATTTGCATTGCTGCTGCAAATTTCAGCGCATAGCTTCTCAGTGTTCGCTTTCTTAAGCTCTAGCATTAGCTTTTCTCGCGTAGCATCCAAGCCGTGCACTACGGTCTTTAGTTTATCGATTTCTTGGCAAAAGTTTTCGGTTTCCCTGTTCGCTCCTAGCGCAGCTTCCATTTCAGCTTGGAGCGTCTCGCGCTCAACACGGAGCACCTCAGCGATTGTCTCAAAATCAAAACGTGCATCATCGCGTTCAACGACAGTCATTTTCAATTCAAGAATGTTTCGTCGGTTATCTGAAAATGCTTTTTCTAGTTCGGCGCAAGCTGCAGTGGCTGCAGCCTCAGCGACTCGCAATGATCTTTGCGCTTGATTTCGCGCGTCACGCTCAACTTCAAGTTCGTGCACGAGTTCGTTGTTAAGATGTTGCAAGCGAACATTAGCCCGTATGCTCACAGCCAGGTGCGATTCAATGTGCACGGCGCTTTCATTCGCTGGTTTTAATGTTGTTCTCAGCTCTTCAACGTCGGGTGTGATTTTGCGGGAAGTCTTGGCGTTCGCAGAAGTTGGGTCTAGCCCAGTTGCTGCTGAAACAAGGGTGTGCACTTCAACATCTCCGACTCGCTGCGTTGAGCTCTGTGTATTGGTATTTTCTGACGAAAGGATGATCATGCTTTGTAATCGATGTTTCTCGGTCTCTGCGAGCATGACCCTCTGCTGCAGAGATTCAAGATCTGCAGCTTGCTCACGAATTGTCGCCTCTTGCTTTGCAAGCAACTCAGCAGCCTCCTTGGCTGCAGACAGACTTTCTTCCCGTCGTTTATTACAGCTTTCGGCGAATTTTTGCACCTGTTCAAGTTCCTGACCTGCCTCGATGATCAGCTTTTGCGCTCGTTTTGCCTCTTCAATTGCAAAGGCAGATTGCATCTCAGTATTATGCCGAGCCTGATTGGTTGCCGCAACTTTCCTTCGCAACTCTCCTTGAAGTTGTTCAGCTTCTCGTGTACGATTGTTATCCACATCGCGTGAAGTGACATGTTGATCGGACGTATGTTCCACGCGGCTACCATGAATCTCTTCAGCTTTCTTCAATGACAGTTCAGGGTGCAGTGAAGTCACACTTGGCTCTGAAATGTACCTAGCGATCTCCTCTCGCAATGAAGCAGCCTCATTCAAGGCAGATCGGAGCTTCTCGTCACATTCGTGACATGTTCGCTCAGCTTCCGCACGACTCACATCAAGCTCCACCGGTGTTTTGCGCATGGTTCCCGACTGCCATGGTAGAGTATCATATCCTTCAATCTGTTCTGTTTCCGTATGATCACTTTTGGCAGTGTTCAGATCACCTGACTCAATGAGCATCATCTGTGTGGTCAGAGTCTTCACTTGCTCTGAAAGAGACGCGATGAGATTGTCTTTAGTCTCTACGTGCATCTTGTCCGTTAACTTTTCTGTGCAGACAACGTCATCGAGAAGAAAATGAAGACGTCTAACCTCCCCTTCTCGAAGTTTGATTGCTGTGTTTGCTGCCGCCACTTCCTTATGCATGCGCATTAGCTCACTTTCGGCTCCGACAAGGCGTTCCTGAAGTGCTGCTGCGCGATCGTCTGCACCGTTAAAACAGGCTTTGGATGAAGTTTCCTCATG
>JACLAB010014528.1_pt1 | contig 41147 bp, 60 predicted proteins | sample 8027921 | NCBI WGS metagenome assembly JACLAB01 (sample SAMN15725117, study PRJNA655200) | protist metagenome | isolation source: fluorescence activated cell sorting (FACS) single amplified genomes of... | place: USA: West Boothbay Harbor, Gulf of Maine | collected 2000-07-19 | reverse complement strand
CTGCTTCTTGCTTGACCAGCAAAAGCTGCACCAAAATATTGATTTTGTGATACTCTTGATTTATATGCCATTATGATGAGCCTTCCGTCATTGTTCTAATTGCTGATACTTTATTAATTTCATCTGTATTTGTAAGTTTACCTGCTACTGCATCTTTGTGTGACATGTATCCTAAAGCGCCCTGTGTTGCTATTTGTAACATTAATCCTGTGCTACTTGGTTGAACTACAGGTGCAATACTATTGTATCTTCTTTGTTGTGCTGAGTAAGCTTCTGTTTCTTTGCCAGACAATCTTATAGCATCTATTTCATAATCTCTGGCTACATCCAAAAATTGTAAATCATATGTTCCAGCAATATCTTGAATAATTTTTGCACTGTTACCAGCATTTAAATTTAAAGCTTGTGCTTGTGCTTTTTTACTTTCTTGAGTTATTCTAAAATCTTCTGCTACTTTTTCTCTTTCAGCAGCAACTCCTTCTTGGTCTATTCTTTGAATATCATACAAATATGCTTGGTCAGAATTTTCACGCGTTTTTTCATTTGCAATTTCTTGACCTCTAGCAACTGCTTTTTTACTTCTATATTCCTGAATTGAAGTTGCTATGTTTAAGCCTGCTACTGCTGCTTGTACGCTACACATTTTTCATTTCTTTCATCATTAATAAAAAAGGCATTTTTCCAAAGCCATAATCTCCTATTTCAGTTTTTGGTTCAAAGTTTAAATATTGAAGCCATTTTAAAGACTTCCAATTTCTTTTGTCTACAAAGTTATATAAATATTTATAGTCTTTCCCCATTTCATTTATCCAATGAGGACATTCTTTTATAAATTGTTTTGTATGTTTAAATAAAGTTTCACTAGACAACATCCAAGCTACGCCATACTCAGGGTCAGCACACGGTGATACACCAAACATGCCTATAACACCTTCGCTTTTATTTCCAATTATAGAATATATTTTACTATTTTCTTGTGTAAAAGGTAATACTAAAGCTTTTAATGGTGATATATTATCAGACGCTAATATCTCTGCTCTGTCACCTTTACGTATTCTAGGTGCTAAATCTAAAGCATCTTTTAATATAGCGGGTCTTACGTAGTTTTCTTTAATCATTTTAAATCCTTGTTGAACGATTGTGATAATAACCTTCAACTTCCGCACTTGCTATATACATAGGTAAATGCGAAGAACTTTTTATATCCAGTGTAAAATCAGTATTCTTTGCTAATACGGGAACTTTTATAGTCCCTGAATTTATAGCTGGAACACCTACTTTACTTGTAGCAGTGCCAATAATATAACCATTCATTATACTATAACTTGTGGGTCTATTAGTTGGTGTTACTTCTACTTGAAAATAACCTGAGTTTTCATAATTAAAAGCTACGTTTCTAATTTGGTATCTACCTGAAGTTACTGCCACTAATCCTCTTCCAGTATTTTCTCTAATATATTGAGTTGACAATCTATAAATAGATTCAAAAGGTATCCCAATAAATAAATCAGTGTGGTCACCTTCTAAAGTATATACAGAACCAGCAGTATTTGTAATAGAATAATTATTACCATTAGTTTTGTCTACTGCAATTAAACCTGTTTTTACACCATATGGTGATGTAAATGTAGTTAAATTTGTTGCACTTGAATAAGTTCCTGTTACTGATGTTTTAAGGTCAAGATAAACACTATGACCTATAGTTGTATCTTTTAAATTTCTTAAATCTATTTTAATTAATTTGGTGTTAGTTCCTTCTACAACCATTAAATAAATAAAACTTTCAAAAGACATTCCACCTAATATCTTAGCATTATTAAATACCCATTTAGACCATGCCGTTTGTACTTTTTCTCCTCTATCAAAGAAATATTTATAAATAAATAAAGTACCACCATTAATAGATGTTACGTCTGTACCTGTTGTATAAGGTGCTAATTGCGTATCATCTGCATCAGCAGCTAATCCAATTAATGTATCTTCTGTAGTATTACTTATTAATTGATATAAATTTGTTGGTATTAAATCTTGAACTGAAACTGTTATATCTAAGCCATCATTTGTTAAAGTGTCATCATCAGCAAAGTATTCTCTTATTGCTGTGTTATTATTTCTTGCTTGTGCAAAATATGCAAACTTACCAGCTGATACAGGTTTAACATTTGCATCATGTTCAAAAGCTGATACTTCATTTAAAACAGCTGTTGTAGGCGTAATGTTGTCACCAGCACTACTTAATCTATATTGTGCTTTTTCTGAAAATAATAATAAAGCTTCATTAAAAGCTACACTATCAAACAATGTGTTTACTTCTGAACCAGAAGCTGCAATATCAATAGTATCAGTATCTAAAACTTGTGTTACTGTTTTTGAAAAGAAATTAAAAAATCCTGCATTTTCAGAAAGTATAAGATTATCTCTAGCTAAAATACCTAATCTATTTTTATAAAATAATAAATTATTAATAGTGTTATTGACAAAACTTGGATTAGCATTGGTAATACCATCTCCAGCAACTCTGTCATTCCAATCTAATTCTTGAAATGTAAAAGTACCGTCATTATTATTTATTAATGCATGTGGCATTGTAGAATTATCTAAACCTAAACTTACATCTGGTGCAATAGTTTCTTTCCAAACACCATCATCTTGGTATTGTACCCAATAATCAGACAATATATCACCTTCATCACCAGTTATTTTAATTTTACTATCTGTGCTTCCATGATAAGGTAATTTTGTAAAATCACTTAAAGTTTCTCTTACAGCATACATAGCTGTGTTTCCTGAACCATCACTTGTTTCTAATGTAAAATTATTATTACCATCTGTAGAAACACCTCTAATAACTGAAGGAAACAAACTCATTGTAAAATAGTTTGTAACACCAGTATAAGTTCCTATACCTTGTGTGCTTGTTAAAGTAGCTCCTGTGTCTACTCTTGTTAAAGCAAAAGAAGCTGAAGATGAATTATCCCAATATGCACTGCTTGTACCTTTAAATAATATATCAGCAACATGTGCAGTATCTCGATATGAAGCATCATGTGTTGCATTAGAACCTGTAGGCAATTGTAAGGCAGCTTTAATGCCATATGCCATGTTAGGGTGTTTTAATTCAATTGTGTATTCTTTACCATAATTTGTAAGAACAATATTAATATAAAATTCAGCAATAGCAGCAGCACTTGTATTAGTATCAGCTAATACTGTTTTTGATTTGTTAACAATAAAAGTATAATCAGCTATGTTAACCATTCTAAAATCGTTTCTAGGATTAGTAGATGTTAAATAACTTGCTCCACTTGCTATAGTAACTGGTTTTTCATTTCCATCTAAATCCCAAACTTTAACACCGCCATTGTAAACAGTAACCATATATTGGTTTTGTTTATCTCTTTGTATAGACCAAAACTTTGTAGTGTTAGGATATACATTTGTAGCATCTAATGTACTTATGTATTCAAATGAAGGTCTTTTAGATAAACCGTCTACTATACCATTTTGTAAATTTATCTGTTCTTCACCTTGATTAATTCCTCTTTGTGTAGGTGTCTGCTGTGAGATACCATTCAGAAAATTAGGAATACTCTGTGATACTACACCACCCATTACCAAGTCCTTCTAGTAGGTCTGTTTATAATTGAATAAGTATTTGCATCACCTTCTAACATATTAACATCAGCTTCTTGGCTGTCTGCTTGATGAAATGCCATTAACGCTTCATTCTCATCATTTGCTATTAATGAAATTATTTCTTTATCACCTAAAAATCTTGAAGCAAATCTTCTTGATGCTTTTTGTGTAATATATTGTCTAGCGTATTCAGGTAATTGTTCAAATTGTTGTACTAAAACTAAATCAACTTCTGCTGGTACAGATGAAAAAATGTCAGTGTGTTTATCTAAATCATATAAATAACCATTTCTAATAGTTAAATTAATATATCTAAAATTTTGACTAGCATCTGCTTTAACGCAGTTAGCTGGAAGGGGGATTCGACCATCTTGGTCTATTGATAATGAAGTATATTTATTGTGTGTATTAAAATGCCATCCTTGAGATTGGATAGACATAGATGTTTCATCTAAAATATTTTTTGCTGTAGAAACGTCAACTGATGTAGTGCCTGTAATTGCATTAACTGGAGCTTCTCCTATTACAGACAGCATTATGTTGACTGCTTGTAGCTCAGTAGTTGGTGTGATTTGTGTTGCCATTTCTATTTCCTATAATTAATTAATAAGAGATAGACGGGTTAAGTCTCCCGCCCCCGTCTTTCTCAATATTGTGTAGAATAAAGAAGTATTATGCTTCTTTAATTCCTACAGCTGCTTCTGGTCTAAGTACACCATGACCCATAGCGTATTTAGCAACCATTAATGTACCTTGTCTTCTGATGTCGTATTCAGATTCAACAGCTAAGTCCATTAACTTAACAGTTCCAGCTGCTGACGGATGAGATACCAAACATACATAGTTTGATAAATTTACCGCTTGAGGGTCAGCAATAGTAGCTGATTTACCTGAAGCAGGTGTTTCGTCATTAGCTGCAACAATGTTACTGTCGATAAAGTGAGGAGTTGGAATTAATTCAATTCCAGCAACTTTAACTACTTTACCTTCAGCAATTGAACCTTGACCTGAGAAGTCAACGTTAGTTACATTAGTTCCATTAGCTAGCTTGTAGTATTCTTCTAATCTAATGAAAGCTTTTCTACCTTCTTTTGGAACGTAGTTAGCGTCTAAAGCTTTAGCTGCATCAAATAAAGCATCAATCATAGCGTTAGCTGCTGTTGAAGCAGTAGCACTAGCAATACCAGTATTTGTTACAGTTGAACCAGCACCATAGCCTGAATCTGCTACGTTTGCTGTTGCTTGAGATGCTTGACCAATAGTTTGTAGGATATGCTTATCTTTTTGGAAAGCTAATGCTCTTCCAATTTCTGTAGAATATGCACTTCTTACATCCCAGTGGTTTTTAGCTTCTTCAATGTTCGATAAGAACACAGAAGATAATAGAAGGTCATTAATTGTAATAACCTTTTCGTTGTGGTTTACATCAGAACCAGTTATTTCTGCTCCTGCTACGTGATATGCAGCGCCAACTCTACCCATTACAGGGAAAGTTGCTGATTTGCCAGAAGATATACTTCTAACCATTTCAGCGCCAGCAGTTACTGAAGCTCTGTCAAAAGAAGTAAGAACTTCTCCAGCAAAAACTTTCAGAAACAATGCATCTTCAGTACCAGTAGCATTAACTAGACCCTGTGAAACAGGACTTGCGTTTGCCATATTGGTTTCCTTTTGTTATGTTATTGTTTATAAAAGCCTCGACATATTTTCAGTTGTAGTTCCAAGATTGTCACCCGCAGGTGGTCAAGTCGTTAGACTTAATTATTATGTTTTAGCAGTTGCCTCCTAAAAAGGACGCACAACTATGTACTCTGCGGGCTTTCACCCGCAAAGTTAAATGTTTTATTTTTTCTTACTTGGGAAACCTTTTTTCATATTAGAATAAGCTTTAGCACTTACTGTACTTTTAGACTTAGGTCTTGAAGTTCCTGCTTTTTTTCTTTTATTTATGTTTCCGTATAGACTGTTTTTCATATTATATATTACTGTTAGCTAGTTTTGCTTTAACTTCTGCTTGATAAGCAGGGTCTTTAGCATATTTAGGATTAGACATAGCTTCTGTAACTTGCGCCCAAGATGCATAACCTTGTTCACTTGTACCAGAAGTTTTACCTTCTACAAGTTTTGGCTCAGTTCCATTAGCTCTTTCATATTGACCTTTAAGTGCATTAACTGCTAACTTAACTGTGTCCATATCTCCGCTATTGACTGCTTTATTATATGCTTGTTTTTCACCATCATTCATATTGCTTGCTGCCCAATCAACCATTTCTTGGTAACTTGCATCACCACCAACAGTTGCTTTTATTTCAGCAGCTTGTTTGTCAGCGATAGCCGCCTGACCTGCAATGTAACTGTTGACTATATCTTTTGTAATACCCGATTTTTCTAAAGCTTCATATGATTCAGCATCAAGTTCACCTTTTTCAGCATATTCTTTTTGTAAAGAACTCATATCTAAACCAGCATCAGTCACAGCTTTTTCAGCTATTTCTAAATTGTTTTCTGTTTTAGCAGGCTCCTTTTTTAAAGATGCTTCTTTAATTGGGTCTACTTCTTCTTGAGATTGTCCACCAAGTTTCTTTTCTAACTCTGCATAGGACTTAGCTAAATCTTCAACTGATTTGAATTTTTCAGGTAAGCCTTCAGGTTTACTTTGTGTTGACTGTGTCTCGTTTGTTTGTTCTTCTGGTTTTTCAATACCAGTATCTTCTGTTGTTATCTCTACTTTGTCTACCATTGTATTATTGTCCTTGTTGTTTAGTTACGTTTGCTGCAACTGGAGCAACTGCTTTCTCAACCATGCCCATCATTTGCTGATTTTGCATCTGTTCTTCTTGCGCTGCTTGCTCCTGCATTAATTCTTCTTCAGACTTTATAAGTCCTTCAGTATCAATACCTAAACCTGTAGCTAAACGTTTTATTAAATCTTGTGTATTCAATGCTTGAACTACAGCAGGATTTACTTGTGCTAAGTTTCCTATCTCAGCAACAAATTCTCTTAATTTTTGTAAATCGTTTCCTCTACCTAAAGCCTCTACACCTGTAATAATTGTAGGTCTAACTGAGTTCTTAGGTAAAGAAGGTATCTCATTGGCTTGAGACATTCTTTTCATTAATATTGAAACTAATGGTAATTGAAACTCTTGTGATAGTAATGAATATATACCACCCATAGCTGTTTCTAGTTGCTCTGCCATGTATCTAATTTCTTGTGCTGTAACTCTTTCAGCATCTCTTTGTATAGCTGTGTGTAATAAGAAAGCATAAGACATTCTTTCTTCTAGTTTAGCAATACTTCTTTCAACTACTTGTAAGTCATATTGTTTGTTAGCCTGTAACACAGCAACATCATCTGGACTACCAGTTATAATGTCACCATTTCTAGTTTGTGCTAAATCTTTTTTTTCTAGTTACTGAATTAGGTCTAACAAGAAACACAACTTTAGAAGAGGCAGCAGCAGACTCTACAAGAGCTTGTGATAAACCTTCTAATGATTTTAAATCTCCTAAAAATTCTTCTACATATCCTCTACCATAATTTTCATTATCTACTCTAACCATTCTTAATGCTTGGTAAGGCAGTGTGTCCATAGTGTATGAACCAATAGAACTAGGAATTTTTATACCTTTAACTTCTTGACATGTGTAAAATTTATTTTCATTTAATTTATAAATGTGTGTGTATAATTCGCAGTCTTCATCTTTTTTATATTCTGAATCTCTAATAATTTGGTCTCTAACATCTTGTTCTAAATATGTAGGATTAACATTTTCTTTAATAATAACTTCTAATAAATTCCCTGAAGCATCTCTTTTACATACAAAATTAGTTAAAGGAAAAACTCTCATGTTTCCTTTTTTAGGTAAATAAGTAAGAACGTTTCCAGCTACAATTAAATGTTTAAGTGCTTCAAACACAGAAACTCTTAAAGCTAGTTGTTCAATTTTATTTGAAACTTCTCTTTCAATAGTTGCTAAAGATTTTTCAATTTCAGACTTCATTTCTTTTTGTTGGTCTAAATCTTTTTTAGCGTCACCTGCTATTGATAATCTAAAAAAAGGAGAATTAGGTGGCAGCAATAAAAGCAATAGTTTAGAAGCTAAATTATTAACTCCTCTTGCGCCTACGGATTGGAAGGGATTGTATAGTTCTGTTGATGAATGGTGTCCATCAGGAGGGAGTAGAGAAGGTATAGTTAATTCACTACACTCTTGCGCTCTATCTAAAAAGTGTTCTCTGTCATGTTTAAGAAATTCATAACGTTGTTTAGCGGTCTCTTGTAACATATTAACGTTATCATATTCCATATATTAAGATATATTTAAACCTGAAACTGTAGGTATGTTTAAACCAGAAGAAGTTTGTAAAGCACGTGTTCCTCTTTTTTTAGCTGTTTTAGCTACTGACTCTTGCGTGTCTACTGATGTTTCTACTTTTGCTACTTTTTCTTCTGCAATTGGAGATTCAATAGGAGCTGCTGGAGCTGGTGCTGCTTTTACTTCTGGCACTTTAGGTGCTGACATACACATATTTATTTCTCTGTCCTCTCTTTTAAGGTATTGATAAATTTAACAACATCTCTTTGACCTGCTTGAAAGTAAATTTCATTAGGTTTGTCGTTTAAAGACGGTGATTTTTCAGGATAAACTTTGTTTAAAAGCTCTATTAAATCATCTACTTTTGTAGGTAATACTAAATCGTCTGAGTCATTCATGTTTAATCCTTCTAAAAAGGGTACTTTACTCCCACAGGTTGCCCGTGATTGTACCTTTGTTATACTCTGTTGCTCTATTTTCAAAGAAATTAGCATGTTCTACGCCATTTAATACCCAATCTAACCAACCTAAAGGGTTATCTTTGACACCATAATTTGGTTTTAAAGACAGCTGTAACAATCTTCTATCAGCAATGTATCTAATGTATTGTTTTACTTCTTCAGCTTTAAGTCCTCTAATACCACCCATGCTAAAAGCTAAATTAATAAACTTATCTTCTAAATCTACCATGTCTCGACATGTTTGATAAATACTTGCTTTAAATTTTTCTGTCCAAATATTTGGGTTTTCTTTTACTATTTCATGGAATAGTTTAATCATGCTTTCAACATGGTGTGTCTCATCTCTAATACTCCAAGTAACAATTTGGCACATTCCCTTCATACGTCCATATCGCTGGAAGTTAAGTAGCATTACAAATGAAGCAAACAATTGTAAGCCTTCACCAAAAGCTGAGAAACAAGCTATTTCTCTAGCTAATCCTTCTATTCCAGTACCTTTACTTTTAAATAAATAAGTATGTTTATCAGACATTTCTTTGTATTCTTCAAATGCTTTATACTCTTTATCAGGTAAACCAATAGTATCATTTAACAATGAATAAGAATGAGCATGATTAGCTTCACTACTTGCAATAGCAGACAACATCATTCTAATCTCTGGTGCTTTAAATTTAGGAATATATTTATCTAAATATGCTTGTGCTATATCCACATCACCTTGAGTAAAAAATTTTAAAATTTGTCCTATAAGATTTTTTTCTTCTGTTGTTAATCTTTCATTCCAATCTCTTACATCTTCATGTAGTGGTACTTCACTTGGTAACCAATGCATTTTTTGTTGCATGTCATACGCTTCAAACGCCCAACCGTAATCAAACGGTTTATAGTATGTTCTTTTATCAAATAACGCCATAATATAATTCAATTCCTTCTATAATAATTATGATTAATAATTCCACTGCTAAGATAGTATGGTATACTGTCCATAACACTGATTGTTTTTGCTTCTTCTTTTTTTGTTTTTTATTTTTTTTGTATATTGGTTTGTAATTAACACCATCAAATAAACTACTGTCTGTCATTTATCCCTCACATGCTAAACAATCAGCTTCAGGTATAATTGTTCGTTCTACTTTTTTTGATACTAATTCAGCACGTTTGATAGCTTCTGAACGACAGTAATACAAAGTCTTTAACTTTTTCTTCCAAGCTAACATATGTGTATCATGTAATTCTTTTATGTTAACATCAGCAGGTACAAATACATTTACTGATTGTGATTGACAAACATATTGTTGTCTGTCAGATGCATGTTCAATTATCCATTGTTGATTAATTTCAATTGCTGTTTTAAAAATATCTTTTTCATAATCAGATAATTCACTAAGATGTAAAACTGACCCACGATTAGCTAATATTGAAGTCCACGTTTTATCATTGTTAATACCTTTTTTCTCTAATAATTTTTCTAAGTATTTATTTTTAACTAAAAATGAACCAGACATAGTTTTCTGCACATATGCGTTTGCTCTGTAAGGCTCTATTGATGGTGAAGTTGTACCACAAATAATAGATGAACTAGCATTGGGAGCAATAGCTAACAAGTGCGCATTACGCATGCCTGTCCCTTCCATGTCAGGTGCTTCACCTCTTATCACTGCAAGTCTTTTACTTTCTTCTACAGCTTCAGCTTTAATCTTTTTAAACATTTGTAAATTTAATGACTTAGCTAAAGCAGATTCAAAAGGAATGTTTTTAGATTGTAAATATGCATGAAAACCCATAGCACCTAGACCAATACTTCTTTCATTGTTAGCACTAAACCTAGCTTTAAACAATTCTTCTGGTGCGTTATCAATAAAATATTGTAACACATTGTCTAAAAATCTAACTAAATCAGATATAAATAAACTATCTTTTTTCCATTCATCATACTTTTCTAAATTTACTGAAGACAAACAACACACTGCTGTTCTATTTTCATTAGTAGGTAAAGTAATCTCACTGCATAAATTAGAATGATGTACTTTTAATCCCAATTTTTTTTGTGTTTCAGGCAACGCTTCATTAATAGTATCTATAAATGAAACATAAGGCTCACCAGTGGCTACTCTAGTCTCTAATATTTTTAACCACAAATCTCTAGCTGATATAGTTCTCACTATTTTTTTAGTATGTGGGTCAATCAAATTCCAACTGTCATCAAAAGTAGGTTGTTTAATACAGTTATCTATTAACTGCATAAAGTCATCTGATAAATTTACTGCATGATGTAAGTTTAAACATTTTCTATGCACATCACCACCACTAGGTTTTCTCATCTCTAAAAATTCTATTATCTCAGGGTGTGAAACATCCATGTACGCAGCATAACTACCACGTCTTGTTTTACCTTGAGAAAAAGCAAGTATCTCTGAATCTACTACATGTAAAAATGGAATTGAACCAGACGATTGAGAACCACCTGATGTAGCAACGCCATCACTTCTGATGTCACCCCAGTAACCACCAATTCCACCACCTACAGAAGCAAGCCATGCGTTCTCTGTGTAGTGTCCTGTTAATCCTTCTCTACTATCACCAACATAATTTAAAAAACATGAAATAGGCATGCCTCTGTTAGCACCTCCGTTAGACAAAATAGGCGTTGAGTACATGAACCAAAGTTTAGATGCATAAGAATAAATACGTTCTGCCATTTCTTCGTTATCAGAAAATGCTTTAGCTGCTCTCATAAATCCATCTTGTGGTGATGTTTCATTTGGTAACAAGTACCTGTCTTTTAATGTTGTCTTACCAAAATCAGTAAGTAAATTATCTCTTTCGTAATCTATCATATGTGTTTTATTTCTATATATTTTGTTCTATCAAATGTCATGTAATTAATTTCTATGGGTTGAAACTCTTCAAGAGCATCAAACACAGTTTGTTTTCTTAGTGTACTACATGTGTATACATCTAATTGTATAACAGCAGGTTTGTCTTCATCCCAAGAATGAAATGCAATGTGTGAAGTTTCTATACACTGCACACAAGTTAAGCCTCTGTTGCCTTCTTTATTTACATACACAGCTACAGTTTCACCTAAAGGTTTCATGTTTATTTTCTCTACTAAAGTTCTAACCCAAACTTTAATTTTATCAACATCCATAGGTGGTTTTTTAACAGTGGCTCTAATAATTATATGTCTATGTTCAAGCATCTTTTATTTTACTTTCTGTAACTGTATTTAAACTTTCTTTATCAATAATAAAATCAATGTATTGTTTTGCTTTTTTTAAATCTTCTACACCGCCTTTAAATTTCCATCTTGAAATATACTTTACAACATTACCCTCACAGTACGAAAGTTTGTTAGCAACAATATAATCTATAGGCTCAATACCGCCTTGATTATAGTGTGGTGGTTTTTTTATAATGTCCATAATTTTACCTCTCCAGTTTTTTTATTGTATTCTCCATGTCTTAGAATGTGTGCAACTCTGGCTTGTTGTAAAGCTTCTGCCTCAGTATAGCCTTTATCTACATAAATCTTTTTGACTATTTTCCATAGGTCTAATAAGGGAACGTTAGTGTATTTCATTATTAATTTTTCAGCAGTCTTAATACCAACACCTTCAATACCATCATAACCGTCAACTTTATCACCTGTTAAAGTTTGTATCATAAAATTATAATCAGCTAATCTTTGAGGTATTTTTTCTATTGTTTGTCCGTCAGCTGATAAAAGACAAGGAACTGTTTTTAAATCTTTATCAATACTAACTACAATACGTTCTTCATCTAATGAAGGCTCTGTACCCATAATTCCTAGTACATCATCAGCTTCTAAGTTTTTCCAAACAACACCGTTATGCTTTTCCATAACATAATCTCTTAATGCTTTTAATGCCATTGGTTTTCTTTTGTCTCTACGATTGCTTTTGTAAGAAGGTAAAACATCTTTTCTAAAATTATGTGAATCAGTTAATGCTACAACATAATCATCAGCTTCAAGACTAGAGCCTAGATTATCTATTACTAAATCAACATCAGCTTTACAAATATTAGCATCACAATGTAAAGTCCAAAGTCCTTCACCCCAGTGTGTATCTACTTCATTGTTTAATGCTATCTTATATAATAAAATATCACCATCAATTACTAATACTTTTTTCTTTACTAATTTATCACTCATATATTATTTTCCTTTTTGTTATTTTACGTTAAATTTTTTGCTTCAAATATTTCGGATAATGGAACTAGCACAAATCTACTTCTCCAACCATCACCGCCACTTTTAATATTTTTTATGTATTTTTTAGCTAAGCGTTTTACAATTGGAGTATCAAAAATTAATCTGCAATAATCTTTATTACCATCAGCTAAAATATGAATCCAATAGTCAGCTTTGGTAGCCATAATTCCAGACGGCTTACCATTACATTCTACTTCAATTGCAATGTTACCAGTTTTAAACCACCAATCTCTTTCAGTCTTAACTTCTACTTTAGTTTTTTTAGCATCTAATATGGACACTATTCTATTTTCTCTGTCTTGCCCATATTTTAAATCTTTATCAAAATCTGAGAATTTTTTACTTTTAATCATTAGTGTGTTTCACTCCAGTTATTTCCTATTTTATATTCACCAGTTAATGGAAGTCTTAAATTAAAATATTTACCAGTGTCCTCGATTGCTTTTACGGCTAATTGCCCAACTTGTTCTGCGTCTTCTTCAAGACATTCTACTTGTATTTCATCATGTACCCATACAACTTGCTGTGCATTAGAAATGTTTTTTATAACTTTATCAAATTCAACTAACCACTGTTTACACACTATGGCTCCAGAACTTTGTAACAAAGTGTTTAATGCAGCATGTGGCGAACGTACTTTAACTTGTCTTTTATCAAGACCAATTAAATAACCACGTTCAGCAGCTGCTTGTACATTTTCAATCAATTTATTTAATGCAGGTAAATTGTTTAAGAAACGTTTTTTAATTTTACTTGCTTCGGCAACTGTTTTATTTGTTACTGCTGCAATTTTTTTAACACCACCACCATATAAAAAACAGTAGTAAAAACGCTTGGCTAAGTCTCGATTATCTAAACCAGCTAATGTTTGTGTTTCTGTGTGTATGTCTCCATCAAGCACAACTTTAGCGTAGTCTCCATTATCATACTTAGCCATATAGTGAGCCAACATCCTCACCTCTAAACCTGAGACATCAATGCCTACAAGTTTTTTATTAGTTGGAACTGTAAATAACGCTCTACATTCTTTACCATATTGTACTGACACACTTGGAATTTGTGCCATGTTTGGATACGAATGTGTTGCTCTTGCTGTTACTGTAGAATTAGTATTACAAGTGCCATGTATTTTGTTATTTTTTTCATGCTTTAACCATGCTTGCGCACCAGTTGCTAACTGTCCTATTCTTTTATCTAACAAAAAATGTTCACATAATATTTTAGCTTCTGGATAAGGCAGTTCTGCTAATACGGTTTCATCTAATTTTGCGGAACCATCATCAGTAAATATAGTAGGTTTCCAATTATGTATATCAATCAATCTCTCAGCAATGTGTTTTCTACTTGATGGATTAAAAGTAATAGTTCTTTCTTTATAAAACACTTCACCTTTAACATAACCTCTAGCTTTGTTATTAACTTTAGGTATAAAAGGTGTTTTTTCTAATTTAGGTGGGAAAATCTTTTGTAACTCATCTTCTAATTCTATTCGTCTTGCATTTAATTTAGAATATAAATTTTGAGCAGTTTTTGTGTCAAAAGAAAAACCATATAATTCTTGTCTATAAATTAATTTAACAACAGCATGTTCTAAATCCATAGCTTGTTTAGAATACCCTTTATTTTGTATCATGTTATAAAGATTGTGAGTTACTTCTACATCTTGAATACAATATTTTAACATTTCTGGTGAATAAGTTTTCCAATCTGTATCAAAATCAGCTTTGTACTCACCTATTCTATTACCCCATGCTTTTAAACTGTGTCTACCAATGCAATCTTTAGGAAAGTCTTTACGTTGAAAATCTTTTTCTTTAACATCAGGAAACAAAACTCTAGTAGCAACTAATGTGTCAAATACTTCACCACTTAATTGAAAATCTGGATATAGTTTTTTAATAACAGGTATATCAAACTTGATAATATTGTGTCCAACAACAAGTTCTGCTTCTTCTAGCTTTTTAATAGCTTCTTCAGTAGTTACTTTTAAAATTTCATTTGTATTAATGTCTTTTAAAACACAACAATGAATTTTTGTAGCCACATCCATAAAACCGTCTGTTTCTATATCGAAGATGTACTTCATAATTTAATCTTTTTTATTTTTAATACGTTAACTGTAGGCATAGTAGTAATGTTTCCAACATCACCAAGCGTACCATCATCATTAAAATTAACATCAGATGCTAAAATATGTACATCTTTATCAGCTTTTATAAGCCAACCATTTGAAATACACACTGTAACTTTACTAGCTACAGCTTCTTTTAAACCTAGCCAAGCTGAATTACTGTTTATATCCTTCCAATGGACAGACACAAATGGTGCATTTAACACTTTTTTAGTTATTGTTGGTAGTTTCATAATTTACCTTTTAGTTCTTTAATGTATTCTTCGTTTTCTTTATTATCATCTATCACTTCAAAATTTTCATCAATAATAGTTTCTTTTTTCTTCTTCTTTTTCTTACCAAAAATGTCATGCCAATTTTTCTTAAATGCTTCAGTTGGAATGTGTTTACCATCTCTTATTTTATAACTATTAAAACCCATGTTAATGTGTCCTCTCATGTAATTTTACCACTACAAAGCGTGCTTCTACAACACCAGACATTTCTAAAGCTGCTAATGCGTTTTCAATAAGCATAGCTGAGTCTTCGTTTGCAACGTCAATGTAAGTAGTATTTTTTGTTTTCTTTGCTTTTCTCACAGACTCCATAACGTAAACAGTCCATGTTAAAGCAGCTTTTCTTCTTTTACTTGTTGCTTTAGAAATCATTTTGAACCTCTGATTGTACTTCTGTCAAACAACCAGTAGCTAAATCATAATGTAAATTACAGGCTTTACCAGTTTCACCTGTAAATCTATTTTTTAAAACATTAATTTGTGCAGTGTTAGTTTCAGCTTGTAAATCTCTACTCATGGATATAACCATGTCACTTAATTGAGCTATAGATTGACTTCCTCTAAGACTATTCATAGAAACTTGTACACCATCTTCATAACCTTTGTTACCATCTTTAGTACGTGACAAATGTGAAACTAATATTAAACCAATGCCAGTCTCTTCAACTAAAGTTCTTAGTTTAGAAACAAAATAATCTATAAGTTTACGTTCATCATTTGTATTAGCATCACCTAAAGCTGATAATGCCATGTGTAAATGGTCAAGTATAACATAATCTACATTACAACCTTTAGCCATATATCTGATTTTAGAGAGCAAGTTATCTGCAATTGTAGAACCAAAATGATTATAAAGATAAAAATTGCCACTGCCCACAGTGCTGTTAAACGTTTTAAGTAAATCTTTTTCATTAACTCCTTCTCTTGTTAAATGTAATGGTTTTTTTAATTCAACACCCATAATACCTAGCGCACTACGTTTCATGGATTCTTCTAATGCAATGTAACCTACAATGTAATCATTTTTTAATAAATGTAATGCTACATGTCTACAGAAACTAGATTTACCTACTCCACTTCCTGCTGTAATAGTAACAAGTTCACCTTTACGTAATCCATGTGTCTTTTGATTTAAACATTCAAATGGATAAGGTACAGAAACATGTTTATCTTCTTTTTTAATTTCATTCCATAATTCTGAACCTAAAACAATACCATCAGGTCTGTATGCTTTTGCACTCCACATACAATTTGTAAGTTCAGCTGCTCTGTTAGCTAACAACATTTCGTTAGCATCTTTTAATGGTAACGTACATATTTTAGCTTTGTTTGGTGAAAATAATTTAGCACATTCTAATGCTGCTTTTTCTCCGTGTTCATCTTGGTCAAACATAAAAACAACAGACTCATAACTTTCAAGCCATTCAAGTTCTTTTTGAATATCTTTTTTAGCTCCTTGAGCGCCACTTTTAATACTTACTACTGGAAATTTGTTTTGATTAATTTTAGAAACTGATAAAGCATCTATTTCGCCTTCTGTAATAACAATCATTTTACCACCATCTCTCCATAGATGCTGTCCAAATAATCCTGATTGTTTTGCGTCTCCTAGCCATTGAAATGTTTTATCAGGGTATCTTAATTTTTGTGCAACTAATTGTCTGTCTTTGTTATAATAGTTTGCTATTTGACAAGGTCTACCAAACCAAGCACCAGTTTGATAATTAAATTTTTGTGCTGTATTGTAATCAATAGCTCTTTTAGTTAAAGCTGTTGTTGTGCCTGATATAAAATCTGTATTAGTTTTGTTTGTTTGTGTTTGCACTGTGTTTATCTCTCTTTTTGTTGTGTTACATGAAAAGCAATAGCTGTGTCCGTCATCATAAATTGAGTTTGCATCACTTGAACCACACTCATCACATGAACTGTGATATAAAAATACACTATCATTTTCTGTCATAAAATTTTCCTATAATAAATGGGTTAAACCTACTAGGCAGGACGAACCACCTAGTAGGCACAAACAAACTATGTCAACAGCGATTTAACATCAAACTGTGGACACGTTGAGTCAGTCATATCTCTATGACCAACAATCTCAGCATCACTGTAAAAACTTTGTAAATCATTTATCAAAGAAACTAAACTTTGATATTGTCTAAAAGTAAAATTACAATCAGGCTGTCCATTAACATTTTGTCCACCAACTAGACAAATGCCAATAGAATTTTTATTAGATAACTTAGCGTCAGTTTCAATATGTGCGCCTGCAATCATAATGTCTCTGCCATCTTGCACTTCACCATTACGTTTAATAATTTTATGAAATGCACAAGAAAATAAACCTTGTTTTCTATGTTTGGTATCTAAATCTTTAACATCTAAATTTTCATTTGGATTTGTCGCTGATGAATGGACAACTATATACTTTGTATCTTTTCTTATATTATTCATAGCCATTCCTTCGGCACATGCTTATCAGCATAAGTAAAACCATACTTATCACACCACATACCATATGTTGTTTTTGATTTTTTACTAATCCTAGTTTTTGAATTACTGAATACAAATCTTATATCTATATTAGGATGTTGTTCTTTAATCAGACGCATTTTTTGTCTGTCTTGGGTAGTAAAATAACCTTTAGTCTCAATGAAAATGTTTTGTTTTTTTAAATAAAAATCAGGTGTGTAGGTATGAATTTTTTGAGGCTTAACATAACTAAGTTTAGTCTTTTCAAATTCATACTCTACACTTTTAGTGTCAAGCTCAGAAGCTATTGCTATTTCTAAGCCTGACCTGAAGCCGTAACGTAAACCAACTTGATTAGAAGTCAGCGTTTTCGCTTTGTGCTTCCACATTTTCTTTTACCTGTTCTGGCGCTTTGTAGCCACCCTCTACTTTATTAAAGCCGTAGCCTTCAGCATTGCTGTTACCACCTTCAACTAATTCAGTGATTTGTGCGGCTCTCAATCTAAGTGACACACCAGCGCCAGCCATTGCCGTGTACCAATGAACAAGCTCTGCGCTTACTTTCATTATACTACCCGACCACACATTAGTATCAACTAATGGTACCCCTGAGCTATCAAACAAAGCTACTTTAAATGGAATTACTTTACCATCTTTAGCAATTATTTGTGCTTTTCTTTTAAACTTAAAGATAGTATTGCCAGTAGGGTTACCGTCAATCATCTCTTCTTCGTAAGGAGCGTTAGCTTGCTTTATGTTTTTACCATTGTTGCTCTCTTGAGCTATAGCTACGCTCTTTTTCATTTCATCATCAATTTGTTTAATTAATGAAGCTGCTTTGTCAGTCGGAACTACAAGATTTACTTTGTAGTGTCCATCTTTGTCAAATTTAGTATCTGGTTGTGTTAACCATGCATACTGGCTTACGCCTTCTGGACTGACAATCTTTACATAATTATTTTTCATATATGTATATACTCCTTATTGTATTAGTATCTATTATGGGAACTTTAATGTTTTTAAGCAAAAAAGAACTCACTTTCCCGCAGTTGTTGAACATCTAAATTACCTTTTGCAGGAACTTCAGGTAATTTATGGTGTAACTCTTTAGGTATTTGTCTTAACACGTCATTTCTAAAACTTTCTAAAATGTCATGTTTAGTAAACATTTCAATAAATGCTTCTCTCAAAGATTTATTAAGTGTTTCTACATCACCCGCTGTAGTACCAAAACTATCATGCACGTTACAGAAATTGGTTACGCCATTTTTGTATGCATGATTAACTGTAGCCATCATTGCTGCTGAGTCTACAGAGTGAACTAGATTAGGAGCCACTCCATTACCCATACGCAATTTGTCAGTTAAATCAGTTTCAGTATTTATTCTTGGTTTTATCACTTCACCCATAAGCATAGCTTTAACACGCTTAGACTTCATTTCAGGGTAAGACTGATAAACTGGAAAACCTACTGGTGTTACCCAGTGTACTGGCAATTGCTCTTTTGCAACTATTCTTGCAATTGTCTGTAAATAATCCATACCAATTCTTGCTGACTTTAAATTGTCACCAATACTATTCCATATAACACCAGCTAAATAACTAGCAGGTCTAAATATCTCATTTTGGAATGGGTGGTTTTCACCTTTATCTTTACGTTTTGTTAAATCTTCAATAACAAAATCAGTACATGAATATCTAGTTGAGCCATAACAAATAGTCATAATACTTCTTTTAGTAGTTGAACGCTTAACTCCGTAGTCTAACCATAACTGAGCATAAGGTATATTGTTTTTTGCATCATCTTTTAATTGCTCAATAACAGCGTCAGCAACTAATTGATAAATGTCTTGTGGTTTATCAGTAGGTGTTAAATTAACTAATCTACCTGCAACTTCATCTCTAAGCATTAAAGAATAAAGTTGTAAACCATTACAAGAACCATCTACGTTAACTGGAATGTTAGAAACAAAGCCATAGCCTTTTTCTTTAAAACGTTTCCACTCATCACAAAAAGCTAAAAATTGAAATGGGTTACTTGCTTCCTCCCATTTTCTATTAGCCATTGGGTCAGTACCACATTCAATAATCCAGCTTTCATTTTCTTCAGTCCATTTAACTCTATCAGCAAAAGTGATTTTATCTTCACCATACATATTAGCACCATGAATAGCTAACCAGTAATCACCTTTATTTTCTTTAGTGATTGCTTTACCGTTTGCAAAAGACAACAAAGCTTTGGCACCACCAATAGATTGATAATTAAGAAATGCTGGCACACAATAAGCTCTTCCTCTAAAATCTAATTGAAGTGGAAAATACATTGTAGAGTAATTTTTAAACTTTTGAGCAAGCCATATAATCTTAGCATACAGTAAACGTTTAGAAAACATTCTAGCATTTTCTGTGTGTGCTAATACAGCTGACTTCTTCCACTCTTTACGTGCTTCTTCATTAGTCTCAATGTCATGTGGTTTATTAGGTATATCTAAATTAGTGTTAGGCGGCATACCTCCCATAGCTAACCCTTTATCCCATGCTTGTTGCATTACTTGTAAAATAAAAGTATTAATTTTATAAGGTGTAGACTGCATAGTATTAACTGCGCTGTAAACTTCAGGCATATCAAAGTTTTCTAATTCCTTTTTAAACAGTTTATTCTTTTGTTTAACAAGGTCTAACTCTGGTAATTCTTTTGTCCAGTAGCCACCACCAGTAACAGTAGACCATAATTTTGGTAAAAATACTGTTGGTAAATACTCAGGATTAAGAAGTTCATTAAAGCTATTTCTATTTTTAATCCATTCTCTAGTTTTTAGAGTTTGTTTAATAATCTTAGCTTTTTTATGTCTAACAGTTTCAGTGCCTATCTCAATCATACCAGTTGAATATATCATAAGTTCAACCAATCTGAGTCCTACATGCAGCTTAACTGGTGTAGTCCATTCTTCCCATTTCATTACATCTCTTTTAGCGCTCTCTCTTAATTTTCTACGCTTGTAAGTGTAATTAAAACTTCGTTTATCTAAATCTTGTTTAACAGTTTGGTATAAATCAGGATTTAATAATTTAAAGTTTTTAAGACTAATTTCAGTTTCAACTTTGCCGCCAAGTGATATACAAGTGGCTGTAAGTGGTTTTGATTGTGTGATTGTATTAATAATGTGTTTACCAGTAATTAAAGCCAATATTTCAGGCTCAACTTCACACATTTTAACAAATGCAATAGGCGGTTTACCTATAGTTTTTTTAGATGTAGTTTCAATCCATTCAGCAATCTCTTTTGCTAATGGTCTAATAGTGTTTGCCACCATAATTTTACCGTATGATGTAACACTCTCTTCTTCTCGTTCAATGTGCGATTGTAAACGTTTATTAGTTCTGTTAGTTCCTAATTCTCGCATCTCTTTTTCGTGTGCCAACTCATCTTTGTAAGTAGGCATGATTTCAAGCAATGTAGTCAAATGTAACTCCTATTATTCTTTGGGTTATGTTTTGGTATCTATTAAGGGTACTTTAGTCAACTGGGTGAGCATCATATAAGAAAAAACCTTCTTTTCCCATTCTTGCATCTCTACGCCATTTAACATTTTTGCCCCGTTTCTCAGCTAAAGTCCAAGCCTCTTTTTCAGTTGGTGCTTCAACTTCAGTTTCATACCAGTGTGTACGTGTTGAATATACTTTAAACTTAGGCATTACTCAGGTCTCCTTATAGAAGTTTTTAACTCATTAGAAATAGCTAAAAGTGGTGGCAAGTTGGAAGACAATACACGTTCCATAAAAGTCACCGCTCGGTGTGCTATGTGATTAGGTGTGAGAGCGTCATATTCTACATAAGATTGAGTCTTTTGTAAAAAACTAACAATGTCACTTTTTATTTTAGAGTTAATATGGTCTAAATAATTAGACTTTTTAAGTTGAGTATTTCTCAAGGTTAAAAGATTTCTTAATTCAGCTATATCTTCAAACCAGCCAGTAGCCCTAGTTTTTAAAGTTATCAACTCAGCCTCTAATTGAGCATTTTTTTGTATTAGTAGTTCTATTTTTTCTTTATCAGTCATTAATCGCCCTTTTTGTTAATTGCTTTGATAGTTTTGCCGTCAAGTCTTATAGAATACGCAAACGGGTTAATTGTGTTTGCATCTTTTGTTTTTTTCTTTTTTCTAGGTAACAGTAACAAATATGATACTAAACCACCTAAAACTATTATAACTATATTCATGTCCATATTTACGCTCCAGTTGTTATAGTTGAGTGCCATTTAATAGAATCAAAATCAAAATTAAATGGTTTTATACTTTCAGTTAAACCCCATTTGTCAAAATCATTAACAAATTGTCTTATAATGGTGCTTGCTGAAAACGCATTGCTATAATATCTAAGCTTATCAATCTCAAAATAAACGACAAAATTATCTAAATTGTCAGTCATCTCAGTGCTGAGACAAACTTTTATATCATCACTTTTTAAATGTCTTTTTAATGCAATAGCAATTGGACATTTACAACTATTACTTGGTACGCCCATATCTATATCTTTTTGAGTAACTTCTATTTTCATATTATCCTTCTGTTTAATTTAACACTAAGCCCCTACCCTTAGTGCTAAATGTGTGTTTTTGTAATAAACTAAGCGCCCGTAGGCGCCCAGTTTTATTTGCCGTCCAGTCAATATTATTTATTAATATTTTTGCTGCCTGATAATAACGCTTATTTCAATCTCATAACCGTTATGTGCCTCTTCAATATCCTCAATTAAAGGTATTAATTTTTTATGGTTAATACCTTCCTCACTACTGACCCTTAATTTTGAGTGCTCACCTTCGTGTTTTTCTTTTTTATAATTCCATTTTGTGCCTATTACAGTGATGTCATATTTGTCTATAAACATAATTATCCTTTGGTTGGTTAGTTGTTTGTATTATTTTTGCCGTCCAGTCACTTAATTTAATATGTCTAAGGTGTCATATTTACATATTAATTTTACTTGTTTTTCATAGTCGTGTTTACTGGTAAACATCATATGAAATTTAAACATAAAACGCCTATAAAGTAAGTTTATTTTTTTATACATAATTATCCTTCCGTTAAGTTTTAACAATAAGCCTCTACCCTATGTGTTAAAACGTTGTTTTTGTTTATGACTTATAAAAAGTCTCTAAGCCTACTCAGTGAATAGGCTTAAAGTCTGTTTATGCTGTTTTTTCGTTTATTCTTTCTTTTTCTTTGTCAGTGATAGCCTTCCAACGTGCTCTGGCTTTATCAACTTGAGCCTTAGCGTCAGCCATTAAGCCAGCTGTGAGAAGGTCGAATATATCAAGGTCTTTATTCCAAAGCTTTTTGGCTTTTAAGTCTCTAAGACCTAGCACAACTAAGCCTAATTGTTTTTTATTTAGCATATTTTATACCTTTATTTTAGTTTTAATTTAAGGACGCCCGCAAGGGCGCCCAGTTTGCTTTTAAGTCTTAAAGACTATTTAACGTTATAATTGCCGTTTAATCTGGCACGCTCAGCATACCTAGCGTTCCTAAAAGCGGCTTCCTCAGCGTCAGCTTTCTTTTTTAAGAAATTAAATATTATTCTGTATAATATATTCATATTTTATCGTCCTTTTTGTTACTTGTTAGTTTATGACTTTTATAAAAAGTCTCTAAGCCTACCCGCAATAGATAGGCTTAAAGTCTGTTTATAAGTTACGCAAGCGGTGTAATCTTGTGCTGTATTCTTGCGATACGTTCCATAGTAGGTTTTAAAAAAGACTCACCTTGTAGGGTGTTTTTATCTTCCACACCAAACACCATCTTAACAGCTAACCAGTCCTTAGGTGATAATCTTAAACGCTTAGCCGTGATAGACCCGCCATCAATCTCATTTAGATGCTTAGCTGTAGTCACTGACCAATTGTTAACTGACACGTAAGTAGTGTTGTGAGTTATGTCAGTCACGGCTATAGGTGTAGCGTATGAGTACCAAACTTTTATTTGGTTAGCTTCGTCTGTTAATGTGCTGAAGCTTGCGCCTTTAATACCGTAGCCGCCAGCGTTAGCGCTTTGTCTTATAGTGTTTTTTGTTAACATATCGTCCTTTTTGTTAGTGTTTATTTGTATATTTTTAAAAATTAAAAACATACCGCCTTATGGCATTTTTAAAATTAATTGTCTTATGTTAAGATTGCATAACAGCTATGCATTATATGCATTACTTAAACTACATATAATTTAGAAAAAAACAGACATGACTTTAATTCATGCTGTGCGTATCTTATGTTTATTGTCTTTATATAAAATAATTAATAGTAGAGCTTATAAGAGTAAACCATAAGAATATCAATACTGTAATAGCTGTGTAATACATTGGTAGTTAGTTAGTTAATAGGTTAATGAATAGATATAAACAAAGTATAAGCCTTGAGTATAAGCCTTGAGTATAACCAGTGTATACAGTGTATATAGTGTATACAGTGTATATAATATATACTTACTTATTACCTATATATACTGGTTAAAACCTTAATATATCTTATACGGGTACCTTAATAGATATAGTGTTTGTGTGCCTTGCGTACACTATATGTAGTATGTACTATATATGCTATGTGCATGCTGTGTGTATGCTATGTGTATGTATATGCTATGTATGTGCTGTGTGTATGCTGTGTGTATGCTGTGTGTATGCTGTGTGTACACCCAAAGCAAAAAAACAGACTAGCACACAAGCAAGCAAAAACAAAATGATTGTCTTAATTAACCCGTAGTTACCCCTATAGCATGCGCAAAGTCGCCATAAAGACGCCACAAAAAGCGCCCCGCCAGCGTAAATTTGCGGTACCCCTACGGGGAAACTATTGTTTGGTGATGACGTAATACCTACTCATATTTTTTCTTCAAATATGCACTAAAGTACCCGTATAAGATAAAAAAAGGTTACCCTATGTGTATATCTATGTTAATTATTACTTATTGATGACATTAAATTAGACAACATAACAGCTCTATCTTTGGTCTGTATAGCCCATTTACTGTCCATCATCTCTTTAGATGCCTCTTTATATTGTCTTTTATTGATGTATTTAAGTGTTTTATCAAACTTAGAGACACCCTCAGCACCCATTTGGTATACCATTTCAGTCACTATTCCCATAGCAATAGGGTCAATATTGTTTATATCTATTAATTTCTTAGCAGAATTAAAAGCTTTATTAAAATCTTGTTGAAATAATGCTTCCCAACCTTCCTTTGTAACAGGTGCAACTTCACCTTTTTTCATTTTACGACCATAACCACCTGTTAAAAAATCTTCAGTTATTTCTTTACCAGTAGCATCAGTGTATTTTAAATAATAAGGTTTTAACTTAAAGCCTTCATGTTCTTTTACACGTTCTGCCACAATTTTCATGTGTGGATGTTTTTTAAATAGTTCCATATTATATAAATCTTTCTTTGTCTGGTTTTCTACCAACGGTTGTTTCCATAAATCTTTCAAGTTCTGCATCAAGTAAATCTGACTGATGCTGGTTGTAAGATAAGGTTTGGTCTCTATCCATACGCTGTACCCAATAGTTAGCAGCAATAGCCAACGCATCAATTTGGTCATCATGTCTTAAAGCTCCCTTATCTCTGGTTAACCTTGTCATCTGTCTAAATAACTGATGGTCAGGCTCTAATTTAAAGTCTTCTTTAATAATAATATCATCAACAACTAACCTATGACTATTCATAATAGGCTCTAAAGTATCAATAATACGCTTTTCTTTTTGTATATTGTGTCTTACTTCTTCTATCTCACATGGGTGTATCTTAGCCATAATAGGCTTTAACAACTGTGTTGCCATACCATCACCAAAGTTACTTTCAATAACCACGTAATTAACATCTTGTTGTTTAGCAATTTGTGCTAACCTAGCAAGTGTATCTTCACTATAGCCACCATCAAGTGAACCTATGGCAGTCAAATATAGCACTCCATGAAGCATTTTAAGCACCGCATACGCTGTTTTGTCCTCTCCACGACCAGATGGGTCAATAGACATAACAGACCCCTCAAAAGGCGTAAACTCAGGGCTTGTGTGCATGGGTGCCACGTAATAGTCACCTTTTAAACCTACATTTGGTATATCAGGGTCTATAGCCTTTATTTGTTGCGGAGATGAAGCCCATTCTATCTTAGCTGGTGCTTCTTTCCAAGTTGAACAACCTGATAACACAATTAAATCGTTTAATTTTAACGGGTATCTATTAGCGTCAGACATTGTAGTGTCTAACATAAATTGTAAGTTAAATCCAGACTTACCATATGAAGACAATCTCTCCATTAGGTCTACTTCATCAAATCTTTTAGGGTCAGTAGGTTTACCTTCTTTATCCTCAACTTCAACAATCATTGGTGCCATCTTATGACCAAACGATATTAATTGTTGTTTACTAGGATATAGAGCTGTCCATATTCTTGTCTTAAAACCACGTTCTTCTAAATCATTGTATAATGACATTTCAGTCTGAGGTGTGCCTAGAAATATAATTCTACCCACGTCAGGTTTAATAATGGCATCAAATTCTTTTACTGTCTCACCTAATCTATCTCTCATTAACTGAGTTTGTGAGTTATTTGCTGACTCTACGTCATCAGCAATGATTAAATCTGCTCTACTACCTGTTAACTGCCCAGTAATACCCATAGATTTAACTGAGGGTGCATGAGAAGCTGTAGCTGGAGCCACATCAAAGCTAATTTTAGAATGTCTTTGGTTATCTCTAGGTTTTAAATGCTGTACTATTGGCATTTCACCTATTAATCTTTGTGTAAATGTACTGAAATCATCAGCCCTACTTTTAGATGCAGATACTACCAAAATATTACGTTGAGGATTAAGCAGTAATTGATGAACAACAAATGCTGAGGTAATCCATGATTTACCTACACCTCTAAACGCTTCTATTACAAGTCTTTTTTCTTTAGACTGTAAATAATCAGCTATATCATATTGTATTGGTGTTGGGTCAGGCAAATTTAAATGCTTCCAACAAAGATATAAAAAGTTCTTAAAGTTTTTTACTCTATTATCCATTTGTATCAAACGGTACTTCGTCTAAAATATTATCAGGTTTTTTAGTCAAAGAGTCCGTACTATAAGTTTTACATACTTCAAGACAAACTTTCATCTCAGAAGCTGTCAGGGATTCCCCTGATTTTAATTTTGTGTATGCGTGTGTTACTAATAACTGGGGTAATTCTTCAAGAATTTTATCCATGTTACTTTGTTGGTTACATTTACATGAAGTATATTCTTTACCACATGAGCATGTAGTCATTTCTACTGGTCGAGTTTCCACGTTACTACCTTCCTTGTCCTTTGTATCTGGTTGTTTTTTTATTTAACTTTTCAGATTTATTTAAACTTTTTTTATGCACACCTTTTCTTTTTGGAGGTTTTTCTCTAGGTGTAAATGTTGTAAATTTTTGTTTAGCCATTATTTTTCTCTCACACTATCTATAAAATTGTATACTCTCCCAAATTGCTTATCAACATTTTCTAGTTCAGTTTGTAACATATACATTAAGGTTTGTAATTCAATTAATGTAACAAGAGTCCATGTAGCTAAACCCATTAGAATTGTGCCTAACAATCCAATTAACATTGTATTGGTTTTTCTTGTCATTTGCTACCACCTATGTAACCACCAATAACTCCAATCAATCCTGTAACTGACATCTTCATAAGTGTAATTACACTTTCATCTACTGGTCTGTTCTCTTTTAGTGCTACAATATAATCTCCAATAATAATAGTACCTAATAAAATTAGAACACCTGTTGTAATTAATAAAACTACAATGTCTTTAAAATTTTTAATCATAATTATTTTTTACCGTCTCTAAATATTTGTGTTCCTTTTATACCATAAATACTAGCAACTACTAATATCCATAAATTTGTAAACCAACTTGGTAGTTGTGAAAAATATTCAAAAAATAATTTAACTTTGTTTAATGCTTCAGGGTCTTCTGATACAACAGCCCAAATTAAAACCAGTATTGGCGCCGACAAAATTAATAAAACAAACTCGTCTTTCCAGTCCGATTGTCTTGCTTCTAATAATTTACCTGCATACTCTGCTTCACCTGATGCCATCTTTCTTGCATGCATCATTTGCGCATCCGCCATTAACATTTTAGTTTCTTGACGTTTTTTAAAAATGTGTGAACCTGCTTGTGCAGCTAATTTTAATGCTCCTAAAACTGGAAATGCCATATTGTTATAACCACCATAAATACAATGACCATAGAATAAATAGCGTTAACATTCTTTTATCTGTGTTCATTAAATAAATTTTAGCTTTATTTTTCCAATATGTTGGTGTATCTCCAAATATCATCATACTTTATCTCCTATTTTTTCACATTTCATTGACACGCCTATGTTACGTTTAAGAAATTCTTCATTAATAGCATTGCCAATATTATTTATTGTATTAATACAATCTTGTTCTGTTCTAAAATTTGTAGACGAAGGAATTTCACCTATCATACATAAATTTTGTCCATTAACACCCATTACACAAAGTAATGCAACTATTTTAAACATTTACTAACTTTTTTTCCAGCGTTTACACCATTTTTTATGATGTAACTCTGTGTGCCGTTAGCACCAGTGTTTACTTCTTTTTTTAAATTAATAAATAATTGATTTTCTTTTTTATTTTGTTGTATTTGTTCAATGTGCTTTTCTAATAATTTTGTATCTCTCATTTTATCTAACATTATTTAAACTGAAAAAATCCTATAATACCAACAATTAATGTTGAAACAGCAATTATAACTTTAAGTCCACCCTTACCCATAGAAACATCTTGTCTTAACGATTTAACTTCTCGTTTCATTTCTTCTAAAGTTTTCAAGATGTTATTCATTCGTTCAGCACAAAGTTTCTCATGTGACGAAAGTCTAACCCCAGTAGCCACGTCAGCGTACTGTTTTGAGGGTAGTTTTTTAGGCATTATGGTTTAGTTGGAAAAGTAACTGCATTAACTTCATCTAGTGTAGTTAATCCATTAGTTAAATCTCTTAATGCTTGTCTGTATGTAGACATTTCAGTTGTTAAAGTATTGTCAGATAATGCAAGATAATCAGTAGCAGTTAAAAGACTATTTCTTTTTTGTCTTAAATCTGCCATTGCTCTATCAAATGCACTATTAGCAAATGCTAATTCTTCAGCATCTCTTTGTGCTTCTTCTTCTGCTGTGAAAGGAACTATGTTCCCATTTATATTGTGATGTCTTGTCATAATTATTTATACTCCATTGTTAATTGTTACGCAATACCATAAAGGCAAATATCTCCAGCATCTATGTTGCCAGAACTCATTTTAAATTGAATTTCGTCAATAGCATCTGTCTCATTAAAATAACCAGCAGTAAAACTATCAATCATTATATCTCCATAATAATATGTGCTTGTTCTTGCCATAAAATGCTTAACGAACACATCTGATGATGGATTGAATAGCTGTAAATAGCCACTTATACTTTCATCATTTCCATTTCCTACTGCGTTTCCTATTTGTTGAAAACTTGTTCCTTGTGCTTGGTCGTAATCAGTTCTATATGCTAGTGCTGTGGAACTATCTGCTTCATCATGTAATGCATGAAATGTTGTTGTAGTCATAGTTTCGTTATACCCACTACCACCACTTTTATTTGCTTGAAATTTAAAAATAACATTATCAGTAGCTGGGTGAATGTTATTAAATGTTATGTAGTATTCCTTATAACTATCATCTAGCACCACACCATCTGTACCATCAACAAAAGATAAAGTAGCAGATGAACTAGCTGTTAGCTTTTTAATAAACACCATGCTACCTAAAGAAGTAATGCTACCAAAAGATGTTGCGTTAGATACTGCTTTGTTATTTAATTTAACGATAGACATATTATGAATCCTTTATTCCGTAGAGTTTAATTTTACCAGAATCTATGTTACCAGAACCCATTTTAAACTGAAATGCATTTATTGCAGTTGTAGTATTCATGTAACCAGCCATAAAACAATTAATTGTATAGTTTGCTGAATGACTAAAATTATTAGTTCCCATAAAATGTTTTACAAAAGTTGTAGAACTTGGATTGTATATAGTTAGTTCTCCACTTAAACTTTGGTCATTATCTGCACCTAAATCAGCATCTAAAGTTAATTGTTGATAAGCTGTGCTTTGTGCTAAATCATTAAAAGGGTCATAAGATAAAGCTGTTACTGAATCAGCTTCATTGTGTATAGCTTTAAAAAATGTAGATGTAATAGTAATGCCATAACTACTACCACTATTTGTAGAGCCTTGAAAATAAAAACGACTACCATTATTAGCTGGGTGGATATTAATAAACTCAAACTTATAAATAGGATAGGTGCTATCCAAGACTACTCCATCAGTTCCATGTACGAATGACAAGGTTGCTGAACTACTAGCAGTTAAAGTTTTAATAGGTACTAGGCTTCCTTGTGCTACTTGACCAGCAGTAGTAATATCTGAAATGCTATTGTTGTTGTATTTAACTAATGCCATATAATTTTATTACTCCACTATTTATTTCGCCACCATTTAAATTAAAACGAACACCATTTATTGCACTTGTCGTATTCCCATATCCACCAACAAATTGTTGAACAGTATAACCACCTTGACCATATGCTTGTGTATTTGATATAAAATGTTTTACAAATGTAGTAGATGATGGATTAAATAATTGTAAAAAACCAGAACCAGATTCATCAGCATTACCACCTATTCCTCTGCATATTGGTTGGTCTGAAGTTGATTGTGCTAGGTCGTCATTAGGTTTATATTGTAATTCTGTAAAAGTATTATCTTCTGTATGAGATGTTAAAAAATAAGTTGTAGTTTTAGTAACTGCATAGGTACTTCCACCATCTGTACTTAAATTAAATCTTAAATCTCTATTATTAGAACTTGGGTGTATGTTTATAAATTTAAACACATAAGAATCATAAGTTGAATCTATACCAGAAGTAAATTGTATAGATGATGAACTAGATGCAGTTTGCTCTGATATTAAAGTCATACCACCACCACTAATACTTGATGGTAATGCAGTTATATTTGCAAGTGAGTTATTGTTGGCAAGGTTAATAGCCATTGATTAAACTCCTATTAGTGCTTTAACTTCTTCTTCGGATAATCCTAAGTCTAGTAACTTTTGTTTGCCAGATGCTTTTTTAGCTATTGCGTTTGCTTCTGCATCTTTTATTTCTTGTATCTTTGCATTAACATCAGCTTCACTTGGAATAGTTGCACCTTCTTTAATGACTTTAATATTTGCGTAAGTCATTCTTTGGTCGTTAGGAATTTTGTTTCCATCACTATCAACTTTTTTCCAACCATACCAATTACCACCATTAAAAGTTTGTAATGCGTCTTGTAAGTAATCTCTATTCATTATTGGCTATCTCCTAATCTTATAAAACTGAACGAAGTCATATTATATGCTGTTTGACCTTCTAATCTTGCTGCTGCCATACTTGAAGCACTAAACTTACATCTAAAGTTAGTTGCATTAGTAACGTTTACAAAACATTCAGATGTAACTGTCATATAAGTTTGGCTTCCAGTTGCATTTCCACCATTAGTTTCTGCCACATAATCCCAACTTGAACCACCATTAGATGAAATATTTGTCATTACTCCTGCACCACCATCACTTTGTGGTACATAAATTAAAGAAACTACTTGAATACGATAAACACCAGTTGTAGGAAAAGTAAATAGACCAGAACTTTCTGTCATGCCAGTTCCTATTTTTGAAAAACTTGCATCATCAACTCTTTCTAAATTAGCAACAATATCTGCATTATTTGGGTCTGTAAGTCTACTAGTTAATCTCCATTGGTCAGCTTCTGTAATTCCACCAGCTGGTACTTCTTGAAAACTATTATCTCCTCTTAAAAAAGTTGTAGCATCTTTAGTTCCAGTTGCTGTTAGTTTAGCAAGTGAAACTGTATTATCAGATGGAACTCCTAAGTCTAAAACATTACCTAGTATCTGAATAAAATCTATTACATCACCAGTAACCAGATTTGAAGCAAAGGTAATTGTAGAACCACTAACTGTGAATGAACTTCCACTTCGCTGTAAAATTCCGTTCAGCGATACCAACATGTGGTTAGCACTTTCTGGAGATACATTAACTCCACCTACTTGCATAGTGTATGCTGCTTGACCATTTACAACACTTATTGCATCACAAACTTGGAAGTTTCCTATTGTTGGTGTCTTACCTATATATGCCATTTATTATTCCTTTGGGTATTTGTCTTTAATTGTTTTAATTGTAGCTTTCCAAGCATCTATTCCATTGTGGTAGATGTCATCTAATTGGTCTGCCATTGATGGATAAGCAGTTGCTCTATCTCTTTGATATTGTTTAGCATCATAGTCTGCTTGTACCTCTACCATTTTAGCTTCTATTTCAGCTTTAGGTATTGGTGTTGTTCCATTGTGCCAAACGATTGTATTAATATCATTATCACTTACACTTACTTCTGCGTTTGGATTTATTTTAAGTATTGCTTCTATAATCATGCTGAAATCTCCATAACTGTTATAACTCCAGTTCCTCCACTCCAATTAATATAGTTATTGCCATTACCACTATTTGTTCTGTGATAAACTTTATAAGTAATTTGTGAGCTGGTGTTTGGAGAATCTAAATATATCATTGACGCATTATTTGCTTCAGTATTACTACCACCAAAACAAGTAGCCAATCCAGTACTACTGCCTAAATTTGTTGCATCTCTATAAATAGTTGCCCAAAAATCCCAACCTCCTGAAGTACCATGCATAGGTGTTGACGCTGAAATAAAAATTTTACTTGATGATGAAGTAGGTGTAATATTAACCCATAAATCTGTTTCCACAAAACTTGATGATGTAGTTTGTGCTTGAGTAGTTGTTGCTGCACTAACAACTTGCAAAACCTTACCACCTACACCAGCTCCTAAGCTATCTGCTATTAATTTTGTTATTGCCATTATTCTGTTTCCTTTGGATTATCTGTTTTAATTTGTTGTATTCTAGCTTTCCAACTATCTATACCATCATCATAGATTTCTTCAAGTTGGCTTTCCCAACTTCCATATAATTTTTTTCTAGTAGCAATTATTTGTTGATTGTTCTCATAAGTTTGTGCTTGTGATTCTAAGGCATCTAACTGTGCTGTCGTTGGTTTAGCAATATCTAAATTCCATTCTTTAATATATGCACCATTACCATCATCTTGTAATAATACATCAGAAGTAAAATCTACTTTTGCATTTACATATTGTCTTATTTTATTACTTAAACTTGCCATAATTTATTTTCCTTATTCTATAATTTTATATGCTCCTGCATAACTTCTATCTTGAACTCCTGCATTAGAACCACCACTATGGTCAACTCTTGAATAATATTCTATGTAATCAGTAGTTCCATTCATTTCCACTAATGCACCCATATAACTCAATACTACAAAACCAGTATTGAGTCTAAAGTCAGTTGCGTAAGCTCCATGCACTTCAACACCATTTTTATAAAGATATGTTCTTGCATTTGTTAATTGATTAGTAGTACTAGACCTATTAATAAAGGAAGCATAAACAAAATACTTTCCTGCAACTGTTGGAGTAAATCTATAATTTGTTACATTGTCATAACAATTGTCAGTATCAAATAATTCTTCATCAAATTGAATTTTTGTAACAGTATTATCGGTTGTGTCTTGAGTTGATGATAATTTGACATGAAAAGCTGGAGTGTTAGTCGGTAAAACTCCACTTGCTAATTTTCCAGATGTAATACTTGCATCAACTATTTGTGATGCACCAACAGAACCACTTGGAGGATTTACTGTTTGAACAGCTTTACCTAAATACACACAGTACATATCATCTGATGAAGATGTAGCCGAAGTTAAAGTTAAACTTGTACCACTTGCAGAGTATGCAGTAGTAGGCTCTTGTCTTACAAAGTTAATAAATAATGCTAACTCATTTGCGTTAGCAACTGGATTATCTAATGTGTAAGATGTAGTTGCACTTGTAGTGAAGTCTTGCTTAGCAAAACTTGTGTAAGATAATGCTGGTTGATTTCCTAAATACATTTACGCAACATCTTCTAAAGTTGAAATTATTACATCTGCTATGCCAGAAGCATTGTCAGACTTAACTTTTACAGAGCCACCACTAGGTATAATTACCTTGCCAGATATAGCTTCTAAAGCACCACCTATTGGTACTGGAGCTTGTTTAACAATGTATCTATCGTTAGAGCCATCATTAAGAACTATATCAACAAGGATAGAAGTTGTTCCAGTATTAGATACTAAACAACCAATCATAACTTGTTTGTTAGATGTAGTAGTTTTAACAGTTGTTAAAGTAGCATCTGTTAATGATGCAGTTGTTGAATTAAAATTATTTGCCATTATTGTTTATCCTTATTTATCCAAGTGCTATTGCAAAAGGGATTGAGTTATCTGTTGCTGAAATTGAAAGTGTTTCGTCTCCACCATCATTGTTTTCAGTAAATGTAACATTTGAACCTGCTACTAGTTTTCCATTTAAGAAACCTGCTGTTGTATCATTTGCTGAAACTAAAGTTTTAACATCTGTATCTGCTGTAATTTGTTGCCAAGATGAACCATTATAATATTTAAGAGCATTGTCTGTTGAATTATAAAACAAATCACCTTCGTCTAAAGATGTTGTAGGGTCTGTTGCACCAATTCTGTAAGTGTTAGCAAAACTATTTATTGAAGGTATATTTGTAGCAACAGTATTAATGTTAGCTGAATTTGCATTAACTGCATTAATATTAGTCTCATTATTATTAACAGCAGTTATAATTGCTGAATTATTATTTACAGCGGTTACCTCTGCTGAAATTGTATTTACTCCACTAATATCTGTTCTGATATTATTTAGGTTTGTAATTTCTGTACCTAATGCACCTAATGTTCCAATTTCTGTTGCAACAGCACTTACTGCTGAAACATTATTAGTAGGTGAAATTTGTCCTGCAACTAAATTTACATTAGCTGAATTAGTATCAACATTAGTAACATTAGTTCTAATATTATAAACACCTTGAATTTCTGTATTTAGACCTGCAAGTGTACTTAATCCATTTGTAGTAACTGTGCCATCTTCTAGGTCAGCTAAAGTTTGAATATCTGTTTCGTTGTTAGCAACTGTAGTAACATCTGCATTAATACCACCAACAATATTTACATTAACTATATTATTAGCAACTACTTCTATTTCAGAAGTTGCTTCGTTTAAATCATTTGCAACAGTTTCTACTTCAGAGATTGCTTCGTTTAAATCATCAGCTACTTTAATTACATCATTGATGTTTGTGGCAACTGTTGTGACATCAGCTATGTTAGTAGCAACTAAACCTATATCTGTAGCATCATTTGCAACTGCTGTAATATTTGCATCATTGTTTGCAACTGTAGTTACATCAGCACTTATACCTGCTACTGTTGTGATGTTAGGTAAATTTGTAGATATGAATTGTTTGTTTACTGCGTCTGTGTTGTCTACAGGGTTTGCTACATTTTTTAATCTTTTGCTTTGAACATCCCATTGAAAATCAGCGTTATCTAGTGTAATTACGTCACCAGCTTTGTCTATAGCTTCTTGAGACATATAGAAAGCTTGGTCTGAATCTGTATCTAAATCACTCTCAGTCAATACTGAACCTGAGACATAATCTACTAATTTTGTTGTTTGAGAAGTTGTTCTTCTAATTTCAATCGCAGCATTACTTGCTGGAGCTGTGTCAAACGTAAGGTTAGTGCCTGCAGCATCCAAAGTGTAAGCTGTGACATTTATACCTGCTACTGTAGCTGATAAATCCTCAGCTGCTCTATAACTAAATGGTATAGCGTATGTCGCAGTTGTACCGTTTCCAGTATATCTTACAAATGAATTAGCCATGTTTTTGTGTTTTCTCTTCTAAAAGGGGTACTTTATCTAATTAGTGTCTCGAGTGCTGTTTTTCTAGCTTCTTTAAACTTTTTAACTTTAAATTTCTTACGTTCTAAAACTGTAGCATTTATTTCAGGAAACTCTTTTAAAACTTGTTTTTTAGCTAGTGCTTCAAATTTATGAACATATTTAAGAATCATAGCTTGTCTATAATCTTTACCAGCTACAAGCCCTTCAGGCGCTCTATATAATGAACTTTTAGGGTCTGTAATTAACATTTCTACAAGTTCTTTAACTGTTCTTTTTTTACCTTTATAAGTAAGTGTTACTTGTCCTGTTAACTCTCGCCATCTATCGTAAGCTGTTTGTCCGCTTTCAGCTCTAATAGTTCTTAAATCTATTTTAGATTTTACATCTACTTTAGCAGGCGCTTTGTAATCAAATTCTCTATTTTCATAAAATGCTTGTAAAGTTTTATTTTTAGTTTCAGTCATTGAAAAAGGAGAAGACCAAATACCTGATTTACCATTTAAACCAAATAACCATCCTTGTTTTCTATCTATAATTTCACCAAACATATTACGTTGAGGCATTATTCCATCTTTATTAGCTAATGGATTTAATTGTAATAACCTATCAGACAATGTAAATAATTCTTTTTGAGCATCTTCTTCTACTCTACTAAAGTATCTTAACGTTCCTGATAAAGGTGTGATTTTATAAATACCTCTTGATAACACAGAAGAACCAATTCTATCTGGCGCTCTTGTAGAAACAAAATCATCACTCAAGAAAAAGTTAGCGGTTTCAATAATATTTTTTGTATAAAATTTAGAAGTTAAATTTCTTTGTAAAGCAGTTAAAACACCCATACTTAATTCTGTAATATCTTTTTCTGTTTCAGAAGGTAAATCATCATTGTAAGCTGCAAATTTTCCTATTGCATCCATTACGTCTGCCATAACAAAAAATGGCATCATTATAGGGTCAAGCCTGTTTAATTTAACATATCTACCATCATCTGTTTTATATGAATATGGCTGCCAACCTGTATTTTTTTCTTTCTCAAGATTTTTTCTATATTCTCTTGAACCACCACCAGTTATTTTTCCTGCTGATACTGCCGAAAATGCAGCTAACCACAAAAGAATTCCCATAGACATTCTTGCATTTGCCTCTGCTGCTGCTTCAGGATTAATATATTTACCATCTTTTCCTTCTTTCAAAGCATGTCTTGTAGATACAATTAATCTTCTTGCAAGAGGTAATTGTTCAAAATTCCATTTAATTAAGTTTGATGGAGTGTTGATAAAGTGTAAACCTAAAGCTCTAGTCCATTTATGTTTGTTTGTAAAAGATAAAACACCACCAGTAACACCACCTTCTAATTTTTTTGTTTCAGGATTTAATGAATATGCTGATTGTGTAAAAGTTATTTCTCTAGCGTATTGTAAAGGGTCATTTACTTGTAATCTGTTTACACTAGAAATATTAGTAGCCATGTCTGCTGTTTCCATTGCAGCTCCATTTTTTGTAGTGTATTCAGCTTCTATTTCTTTAAATCTTTCTTTGTATTTATTTCTTTTTAATAAAGTATCAAAAAATCCTGCACCTGTTTCAGTTCTAATTTGACTATTTATCTGAGAAGCCATACGTGCTTTGTAAGACATAACTTTCATAAATTCGTCTGTAGCACTAAGAATACGCATAGGTAAAGTTGTAGCATAAGCAACTGGATTAATGACAGCTTTTTGAACTGCATTACCTACGTTTCCTAAAGGGTCAGTCATTAATCTACCCATAGATTGTATGTATTTTTGTAACTGTCCTTGACGTATGTTGTTATCATATTTCATTTGTTTACTATCAAGAATACTTCGTCCTGCTTTAAAACTTTTACCAGCAGCAACTAATGCGTGTTTAGTAAACATAAATTGTTGTATGTAAGTATCTATAGCTTCTTTAGCTAATTGATTTGCTCTTACTTTATCTCCTTTAGCTAAAAAAGCAGCTCTTACTAACATAGTCGCAGGTTTCCAGTGTGTTTGTACTAATGCTGATATAAAGTTAATGGCATGTGTATCAGGAGAAGATAGTAAATTGTTATTAACATATTCAGACGCTAAATCCCATTTGTTAACTGTTCTTGCATGCTGTAATGACAATATTACTTGGTCAGTGTCATCTAATTTAGCTATTGCTTTCCAGTATTCTTCTGGGTTACCTTCTTTTAAAGCAGCCATTTCAGGGTCTTCAGGAGTAATTTTTAACTCTGCTGCTCTTGTAGTATCTTTATTTATTTGTTGAAATCTTTGCGCTCTTGCAATGTTTTCTGTCATTTTCTTTTGATTAACAAGAATTTCACCAGCAACTTCATTTCTTTTATTTAACTCAGCTAAAAGTGCTTTTCTTTCTTGTGGTGTAATATCTACTTTATGTAAATCATTTGCAAGTTTTACTATATCATCACCTTGTTTTGCTAGTAAATCTCCATGTGCAAGTATTTCAGCATATAATAATCTATCATTTTTAGCTCTTGATTTACCAAGTGCTATTACAGCATCTGGGTCTAACCCAATAACTCTAGCTTGTTCTATAGCATATTTTTCACTTACAACATTTTCAAAAATTTCACCTTTTCTAACCATTGAATCAGCTAAATTTTTTAAATAGACTCTAACTTCTTTTGGATATTTGTAATAATTTATTTCTTCTTCAGGGGGTCTTCCTGTACCAATAGTTTTTCTTAAATTAACTATTTTTTCATCTAATGTGTTTCCTACTAATCTACTATTAAAATCAATTCTAGCAATTTCTTCATCACCTAAATTTTTGTATAATTGTTTTTCTTTTTTAGAAACAGTTAAATCAGCAAATAATCTTTTACCAGTTATTTCGCCTCTACCGTAATCTTGTAAATCTTTTAATTGTTTAATTGCTTTATTTCTGATTTGTCTTTCACCTAATTTAAAACCACCATAAGAAAATGCACCACCAAAAACAGTTCCAAAACCAAACCCAGCACCTGTTGCTATTGCTAATCTTGTTTTGCTAAAATCTTCTTGTAATCCAGTTTTAATAGCTGTTGTTTGAAGCATAGCATCTTGAGCTAATGTCACACCTGCTGCAATTTTACCTTCAGTAATAGCTCCTTTAATAACAGCTTTTCCTAAAGCTTGTTGTGTGGCTTCTTTACCTGCTTGTATAATAGTTTGATTAGTAATTTCTTTAGCTGCTCTACCTTTTAAGGCTTCTTTTAAAGTTTGTCTATAAGCAACTTTAGCAGCTTGACCACCAATTCCAAATGATATTAAATTAACAGGGTCAGCTATCATAGCCCCTCCATTATCAATTAACCAATCTCCAAAACTTCTATTAGGGTCATTCCAAAATGAAGGTAATTTATTGTAAGTATTTTGAATATAAGCTAATTGTTGTTTTCTTTTTTCATCAGTTGTAAAAGCATTATATAAATCTTTACCCATAGAACCTGTGTTATTATTAGCCCAAGACCTATCTTGATAAAAATATTCTAATAAATCAGCGTGTGACATTTCAGAAAATTTCTTTACACCTCTCATAGTGTATTCTGTTTCACCATCTCGATATAAATAATAATCTCTTAAAGTGTCAGAAAATTCTTTTGTTTGTATCTCTTCTAGCGCATCATCTTCAGTAGCTAGAAATTTAAGGGAGGTTTTTGGAGTAGCAGATGCAATGCTAATAGGTTTTTGTTCTGTAGTATCGTTTATTGTAATATCACTTGGAAGTGAAAAAGTGCCTAATTTAGCCATATTATTGTTTTTCTGTTATTACGTTTTCAATTATATTATCAAATAATTGTTGTGCTTCTCTTAATTTTTGAACTTCAGGAGAAGTAAGTAAATCTTCTTGCGTTAAATTATCAGGAAGTCTAGGATATAAACCCCATGCTTTTATTAAATTATCACGAATATTATTATATTCTTTTTGTGGTAACACTGCTAAAACGTTTTCATCAAAATTAACTCCTAAAATATTTTTTACGTATTTAGTAATTCTTGGAACTTGTATTTTTTCAAAAGCAACTTCTTCTGCGGTTTTACCATCTTTAGGTTTTATAACACCACTTAAAACAGCGCTTCTCATTTTTTGTGTTCCTTCTTCATTAATGTTTGTTTTAATGTTGTCTACTAATTGTTGTACAGTTGTGTTAATAACACCCCCTTCAGTTGCCGTTTGGTAAGCTATTTGATTTAAAGCTTGTTTAGCTCTAGCATCTTCTTCTGCTGCTAATTCAGTTTGTATTTCAGCTTCTTGTTCAGCTGTACTTAATTGCGCAACCGAAGGCGCTGTTGTTGGCGCCATTCCTTCATCAGTAGGTGCAAATAATTCAAGTGCATCCATTCTTAAATCTTTAGCAAGTTTTCTTCTATCCATTGATGACGGTGTTTTACCTTCTTTTTTCCAAGCTTCTTCTTGGTCTAAAATTTGTTCATCAATCCATTCAGTGGCATTAACAATTGCAGTGTCAGAAAAATTAACACCATCTACTCCTTCTTTTGCAACTACTTTATATTTATCAGTAAGTTGTTTTGCTAAATATTCTTTTTGTGAAGTGTAGTTCGCATCTTGGTCAAATATAGGTTTAGCACCACGTAAAGCATATGACTGTTGCCATTTAGCTAGCCACTCACTAGGGTCACCTGCAATACCAAGTGTAAAGAAATCATCTAACATTTCATCAGATGTAGTATATGCATTTTTAGCAATATCTAATTTAAACTTACTTGTAATTTGAGGGTCAGCTATAACTTTATCTTTATCTGGTGTAGTGTGCCAAGCTACAAAATTATTATAACCTTTAATATCTGAGGGGTCTGTTTGTCTATATTCTTCTGCTAATTTTATAACATCAGTAATAGATGGTTTATTACCGTTTTCATCTTTTGCTGTAGACCTTACCCAAATATCATCTTTAGTATCTTGTATTTGATTTTCTTTTTCTACTCTTGATTGATTTTCTAAATTTACTCTTCTAATTTGTAAATTACCTTCTAAACTAGCTACATCTGCTCTGTTTGTGCTAGACAAAGAACCTATTATAGTTTTACCGTTTTCATCTGTTTTTCTAGCTGTTGTTAAAAGCATTAATGCATTATCTATTTCTTCTGTCGTTTTTGCTGTTTTGTAAATGTTTTCAGCTAATTGTAAAGTAACATCATTTAACTCTTCATTAGTATATAAACTTCCTTGTGGTTGTTCTAAATTAAGTCCATTGATTTTTGACATCCAAGTATCAGGTGAGCCTGCCTTTACAATACCAACACCTTGATTAATTTTTTGTTCTTGCGCCCATGCCGCTCTATCTTTTCCATCTTTAATTGCTTCATCTGCTTTGTATTCATTAAATACTGCGGCAAAACCTAAAGCATAAGAACCATCTTTACCATTAAAATCAGGTAGATATTGTTTGTAAAAACCTGATAAATTATCACCGTTTTTAAAATTGTATTTGTTTTTATTGTTTTCTATTTCAGCAATTGTTGCGGCTGCTTCATGTTTACCTGTGTGGAAGTTTACTGTTTTTTGAACGTATTGGCTAGATAACTCTGGATGTTTACCTGCAAGAATTTCTTGTCTAATTGT
>JACLAB010011163.1_pt1 | contig 41174 bp, 24 predicted proteins | sample 8027921 | NCBI WGS metagenome assembly JACLAB01 (sample SAMN15725117, study PRJNA655200) | protist metagenome | isolation source: fluorescence activated cell sorting (FACS) single amplified genomes of... | place: USA: West Boothbay Harbor, Gulf of Maine | collected 2000-07-19 | reverse complement strand
CGCTTTGAAGACGATTCATACGACTCAGACCGTGACCACGCGTCAACGCGCATGTCATTTGCTTCGCCAACACGAAATCGACCGTAACTGTCCTCTTTTCGCCTCGCAGTTGACGAGAGATTGCGTGTCTTTAATTTTGAACAAAGTTTCCGCGAAAGACTTGGCCAGAGTGCAAAGTTCGTGCACGTTTTTCGGCGACGAGAAAGGACGAGGGAGACTGATGATCGAGGAGGAAGTGCGACGCAGAATCCAAGCGAAGGGGTTGACGACGGACGTGATGATGCCCGAGCATTTCTGGTGCGTGAGTGATGAACGCGTAAAGATGAACGCTTTAAAATCGTTTTTCCCAACTCGTACAAACCAAAACTCGTCGTTTTAGCATCGTCCTCGAATCATCGAAACCGGGTATTCGATCGAACCGGCGCGAATGCGCTTCGACGAAAGCGCGCACGTTTTTCAGATAAAATTCCTCTCGTTGACTCGAAAAGATTTTTTCCAACGAGAGAGACGAAAAGACTTGAAGCTTTCTTAAATTTTCATCCATCGCGCTGACCGTCGTCGATCTTTTGTCGTTGTTTTATGACCACTCAAAATTCGCATTTGGAAAACGACCACAGGAAAATGAACGATTTACAGCGTTTGGACGTGTTGGAGAGACGCGAGACGCCGTTGATGCCGAGCGATGTGAAAGTGAACGCGTGGGTGCGCGTGAAAGGAAACTTAGAATACGTGAAACAGTTGTGCGCGAACGGCTTCGAAGCCGAGGAAGGAGGAGAAGGAGGAGGAGGAGAAGGTGAGAATCAAGAGCCGTTAGGAGGAGGAGAAGGAGGAGGGGTCCAACAGTATCAACAAAGTAATGGAGGGCGACCGGAACCTGATTATGCGGTTGGTTGGGAAGATGGCATGGAAGATACAATCGGTAAATGTTTTGAAGTAGCGGTAGTTTCGAGAGCGTATCGCTCGACGCCGGTGGTCGGGTTGTGCGTTGGAACGGGGTTGGTCGCCATTGGCGGGAACGGCAGTAGCAGCGGAGATAGCGAGGCGAGTAGAGAGTCGGTAGCATCGGCGGCGAGAGCGAGAGCGAGAAAACAGGCGGCGACGATGAATAAATATGGGTGGTATTTTCCGCTCGAGGCGTTGGAACACATTTGAGAAGAGAGAGAGAGAGAAAGAGAGAGAGAGAAAGAAAGGTGGAAGCGGGAAGAGAGTTGTTCCGTTTATATAGATCAAATTTTTGTTAAAATAAGCCGCTAGTAATAACGTTGTAGCTACCGGTAGCTAGATTTCTAATATGTTGTGTGAGTGCGTATGTGAGTGATGATGTTTAAATATGATGACTTTATATCGGTTCGCCCGTAAACTTCTCGAGCTTCGTCTTCAACTCGACGACAAGTCTCCAATCGTCTTTTTGTAATTCGTCTCGGTAAAATTCCTTCATGGCGTCAATAGATGGTCGAGTCATTCTCGCGACAAGCTCATCCGTGTGATCAAAGTGGCGTCCATACATCCGCATGCCTTCCTCCGTACTCCCTGGTTGAATTTTAATCGCGACAGATTGTCCCGCCTTGGCGACATCGACGCTCTTCTTGTTTAATTCGATGGATTCTATTTTCCCGATGTCGATGTAATTTTGAGAAGGAATAGTAATTTGCGTACCAACTCGGCAAATGCCTTTTATCACGTCGACACCGACGACAATCGGATCTCTTTTATTGAACACGCAGCTTTCGATGATGCGCAAGCAACACGGGAAGTTGACAAATTTGGATTGCTCCTCTTTTTGCTTCTCGCGATACTCCTTCATGTACGCCGAAAATTGATCAAACAAGTGATAGATGATATCCGCCGTCATCAACTTGACGTTCAGCTCGTTGCACATTTTCTTGGCTTCGTCCGTCACTGGAACATCAAACGCTAAAATTGTGGCGTATTGAGAACATTTACGCTCGTGCATTACGCTTGCACCCATGACGTCGCGTTTGTTCACCGGACCGAGCGCGACGCCAGCCACGGGAATTTTCACCGCCGGGGATTTCAAAAACTCCAAAAGAGCCTCTAAACTTCCCAAGGTTGATGCTTGTACCCAAACACCGTGTCCTGTGCGATCTACCGTATCCATAATGTTGTTCACATCGTTCGAAGCGTCTTGTTTGAGCTCCTCGATGTCGTCTTCTTCTACTTCTTTTACGAGCATAGCCGTACCCGCGATGGCTTTTTCGAGACCGTTGGCGACAATCTTGATCCCTTGCGCGCCTTGGATCTCCTTGTGATGGATATAATTCGCTTTCACGCGGATTTCCTTCAGCGGTTGCGGGGTGAGTAGAGCGCGAATAGTCGTGACAATTGGACCATCTAGCCCTGCGATGACGATGGTTTGACCTTCTCGCAATGTCCCGTTGATCAAAATAATATCCATCGTCGTGCCTAAGCCTTCAATCATTTTTACCTCGAGAACAGTGCACTGCACGGAATCGATGAAGCGGATGCGTTCGTTCAAGCGCGATTGCGAAAGATGCACTAAGGTTTGCAAAAGATCGGGCATACCTTCACCCGTATGAGCAGAAGTTGGAATGACATTCACAAACGTTCGCGGATCGGGGTTCTCCCAATATAAAGCGGCGTTCAAACCTTCCTCGGCAAACGCCAATAATACCTCTCTGCTCCTCGTTTCAAACTCTTTCGAGACAAACTTCTTTTGTTTTTGCAAAGATTCTTGCATCGGAGAGTCAGTGTGCACTTCCCAATCGAACATTCTGTCGCACTTGTTGAGCGCGATGACGAAGGGCGTTTTGCGACTGCGGAGCATATTAAGAGATTCAATCGTTTGCGGCTCGAGACCGTGCATAATATCAACCACGAGAACGGCCAAGTCGCACAAAGAACTCCCTCGCGATCGCAAGTTTGTAAAGGATTCGTGACCTGGGGTATCGATGACGAGTAAACCAGGAACATTCAGCTCGAATTCACCTTTGTTCAACGAATGCGTTCGATCGATGAGCGATTGTTTCGGGACAAACGTCGCGCCGATTTGTTGCGTAATACCGCCGGCTTCGTTATCTTGGACGTTCGTGCGTCTCACATTATCAAGAAGTTTTGTTTTACCCGTATCAACGTGACCAAGAATACAAATGATAGGACATCTGAGCTTATCTGCATTTGCTGCCGCTTTCTTTGCTTCAAAGCGGTCGAGACGTTGGATGCGAAGCTCCGCGAGATGATCCAATCGAGCGCGTTCCTCCTCATCTTCAGAAGAACTATAATACGAAGACGAGTAGTCAGAGGAATCGGAATCAGAATCTGAGTCATCAGACGACGAAGATACATCGGAAGAAGAAGAAGCCTCAGCCGCGGCAGCTTTTGCTTTCGCCTTCTCTCGCGCAGCTTTCGCCCACGGTTTTTCTTTACTACTCGTCGCCGCCGTCTTCTTCGCCTGCAACACTTTCGCTTCTTCTTTTCTAATCTTCTCCTCCTCCAGCTTTTTGAGTCGCTCTTGCTCTTCCTTTTGTCCAGGCAACATAACATCTTTATCGTCCCAATCCTCGGCTTCCCAATCGTCCGCGGCGTCGTCGGATTCTTCCGCTTTTGCCTTTGCGTCCGCAGCCGCTTTCGCCGCCAACAACTCCTGCTCTTTTTGTTTCTCTTCCTCCTCTTTCTTCTTGATGGCAGCTTCTTTTGCCTCTTCGAATCGCTTCTTCTTCAGCGCTTGCTCTTCTTTGTACGAGAGTTTCTTTTCCGCTTGCGGAATAGCGCCACCAGATTTCGCGAGTAACTGCGCACGCACCGCTTCCATTCTCTTTTGTTCCTCTTTTTGTTTCGCGCTGAGTAGTTTGCCCTCCGCCTTGAGCCTTTCTTTCTTTTCCTTCTCTTTTTGTTTCTTGAGCTCGCGCTTTTCTTCCGCCTCGCGCTCGGCTTGCGCTTCGCGCTCTGCCGCTTCTTCGGCTTCTTGCTTCTCTCGCTTTAATCGTTCTTTTTCCTCCGCTTCTTCGATTTTGCGTTGTTCCATCAATTGTTGCATCGCCAACACGGCGGATGATTTTGGCTTTTCGGCAGCTTTCTTCGCCTTTTCTGCCTCCAACGCTTCTTTCTTCTCTTTCTCTTTTTGTTTCTTCTTGAGCTTTTTCTTTTGATTCTCGGTGAGTTCTTTCCCTTCTCCGTCATCACCATCCGCATTGCCGGCATCGTCGGCGTTGGCGTTTGCATCGCCACCGGCCGCCGCCGCCGCCGCCGCTTCCGCCGCCGCTCGCTCGGCGGCTTTTCGTCGCTTCTTAGCCGCTTTTGATTCGCCCTCTTCGGCACCAGCCGCCGCCGGGGCTTCCGATGGTTTGATATCCAATTCCGCGAAGAGTGCATCTAAGTCTTCTTCTTCCGCTTCTTTCTTCTTTTCCTTCTTCTTGTTTTTCTTGTTATCTTTCGGCTTGGTTTTGTTACCATCCTCGTCTTCGTCTTGCGCTGGTGCTGGTGGCGGTGGCGATGAAGCCACGTCTTCTTTGTCTTCTTCTTTCTTCATTTCCTTGAAAGAAGCCGTCGTCGACGAAGTGCCAAACTTATCCTCCAGATCGCTCGCTTCGTCGCCGACTTGTAAACTCACATCCATCAACTCGATGACTCCATCCATGTCCTCGTCTTCATCAACCTCCCATCCCATATCCGTCGCGCTCAAAATCATCCCTTCGCTCATCACCCCTCTCAGAGGCTGCTTCTCGACTTCAAAATCCGTCGCCGGAATTTTCGTCCCCGCTGGCGCGAAGATTATTTTCATCCCAGCCTTCAAATTTGGCGCCCCGCACACGACTCTCGCGTCTTTTTTCCTCCCGTAATCCACCGTGCACACCTTTAAATTCTCCGCCATCGAGTGTCTGCCAACCTCCACGATGGAGGCCACGCAAATATACGGTTTCGCATCGGACGAAACAATCTTCTTCTTGGACTTTTTCTTCTCCTTGATGACGACAACGCCGTCGTCGCCGTCGTTATCCTCGTCCCCGTCCTCGTCGTCAAACCCAATCGCTCCGGCAAAACCTTTCTTCTTCTTCTTTTTCTTCTTATCCTTCGTCTTTGTCTCCTTCCTTTCCTCTTCCTCTTCTTTCTTCTTCTCTTCTTCCTCGTCCTCGACGTCGTCTTCGTCTTCGTCCATCAACATCGCAAACGCCGACGCCATGCCTCCGCCGCCGCCCATCGCGGTGTTGTTCTTACCCTTATTCTTCTTCGGCTTGGTCGTCGTCGCCGCGCGCGCCTCTTCCTCCTCTTCCTCTTCCTCCGCGACAAAAGCACCACCATTACCAGCATTAGCAGCAGCTAACGGGTCCAACGGATCGTCCAAATCGTCCTCGCTTTGGTTTTTCTGTTTGTTCGCCTGTCCTTTCTTCTTGTTCTTCTTTTCCTTCTTGAGTTGCGTTTTCGATTTTTCTTGTTGCTCTCCTCCTTCACCTCCATCGGGGCCATCGTTATTCCCGCCCGCCGGTGCTGCTCCTTTTGCCGCTCCTCCTTTCAGAGGATCCTCGTCCTCCTCGTCCGAGGAGTACTCGTTTTTGCGGTTTTTCTTCTTTCCTTTCGCCATGATCTTCTTTTCGAAAGCAGTCAAAGAGACCTCAAAACAAGTGTTGCGCGCCGACCACGGTGATGATGTTACCGATGATTTTAAAACTTTAAAGAGCAATCGCGGGGTGTAAAACGACTTCTTTCTCTTTCTCTCCGCCGAAAAGAAAACGTTGTTATCGGTATATCGCGTATTCTCTCTGACTCTCTGACCCTCTGACTCTCTCGCTTTCTTTGTGTGTATTTAAGAGCGTTTAAGAGCGTGTGGTTTTGTGTCGTCTGTGTAATTTGTGGGCTTTTTAGGGCGAGACAGACGAGACAGAAAAAAAGAGATAAAACGGCTGCTTTTAGATTTATAGGAAAAAGAAGACGACTAAGAAGAAGAAGAAACACGTGAGCTCTGATCATGGGGAAGCAACTCTCTGGAGCGCAGAAGAGGAAGAAGAAGAGGGAGAAAGAAGAGCTCGCCGCGGAAATGGAGCGGTTGAAGCTTGGACCGACCAAGATATGGACGGGATTGGTGTTGCATCACAAGGATGTGTTTGTCTCGCATGTGCTTCCGAAATTGAATACGACAGATCGGTGGTTCTTTAAGAAGGTGAATTTAGAGAGTTGGAGTGTGCTTGCGTACGCAGGGGTAGAGCTATTATTGAAATTACAATGGTGTGTTCACGAATGTTCATCCATCTCGACGTTGGAATGGGCGTGGAATAAGATAGCTTGGGGAGAGAAAAGTCAAAGTGGAAGAGTGATGGATCAAGCCTGGTTTTGCAAGGAAGTTGCTGCAACGAACAAACTCGAGTTGCTCAAGTGGGCGAGAGAAGTGAAACATTGCGAGTGGAATGAATGGACGATTAATAAGGCCGCATATAAAGGTAATCTCGAGATGCTGAAATACTGCTTCTCTAATGGTTGCCCGTGTGATGTAGAAGAGTCGTGCGTTCAAGCTGCTATAGAAGGACACCTCGACTGTGTTCGATTTCTTTTCGACAAAGTGAAACCTTCGCGAGATACGGAAAAAGAAGCGGCACAACAGGCAGCATGCGGTGGTCACGTGGAGATCTTGAAATATTTCGTCGATACAAGAAAGATATCTGATGAGGTGAAGAGTGACTGCGTGGGAAACACTACAATGTATGGCCAACTCGATTGCCTCAAATACTTAGTCGAAGAGGCGAAAGTGCCTCTTCAGGACTGGCGATACATCGCTTCGGCTCGGTACTACGAGCACCCCGAGTGCGTAAACTACTTACTCGAAAAAGGGTGCCCGGAACCAACGGAGGAAGAATACGCGCACGTTGTCGCGTTTTTTAAGGGACATAGGAGGCAAAGCACATAGGAGGCAAAGCTCACAGCGCACCGCGTAGGAGCTCCTCCGCGTTGTAAGTGAGTGCGCGTTAATACATACACACATATTTTTCGTCTCTCGTTTAAAACTCACCACAACAAGAATATCTCTCATAATAAATGCGCGTTTTTACGCGCGAGAAGCACACACAACACACGAAATAAAATATAAAGATGGCAGATTTTGTGGGGACCGGTGGTGGTGACGATGGTCGAGACTCGTTTTCTGTATTCGAGGCAGAAGAGAGGGAGGAGAACGCACCACTCTTCGTCGTCGAAGATGACGACGGTGATGATGACTCAGATTTTACATCTTCCCGAGAAGGAGGAGGAAGTGAAGAGGAGGAGCGGATGAACGGACACGAAAACCGAAAGACGGGCGGCAAAACGACGACGTCGTCGTCCTCGTCGTCGTACTACGCGGAGCGACGGAAAGTTTTCGCGCAGCAACTGAAGGAGACGGAGCCGAAAAAACTTGTCCTCGGGACGCTTTCGGTGTTGTGTTTTATCAAATTGGTGCAAAAGGTGTCGCAGAACGCGTTCGGGGTGAATCAACCGGGGAGAGGCTTGAAGCATCGATGCAATCGGTGCGCGAAGAAAGACGCGAGAGTGAAGTGTAATCGGTGTAAAAAAGCATGGTATTGCTCGAAGGAGTGTTGGAAAGCTGCGATTAAGTTGGAGATTTGTGAGTGTTGTTGACGAGTCAAAACTTCCCTCTCCGAGCGCTCTCGCGGAGCACTTTGTAGATGATTTTCAATCAAATAATACGAAACACTTTCAAACTATATCCTCATCGACACCTTATCACACGGTGCACAGATTAATGGTATCGGACAAGTGCAACAAACGCAGCATGGCCGTGTCTACTCCCCAGGCGTGCGATGCGCTCACCCTCGGGGACGTCGTGTCTTTCCTCGACTCTAACATTTTCATGTCGTAGGAAAACCCAAACAAGTTGACGACGTCGCACATCATCGTCGCTAACATAATTGCGTGTAATCCAGTCGGTAAGTTCGTCGGACACGCGTAATTCTTCCCTAAACCTAATTCGACGACGTCTTTACGTATGGCAAAATACGAATCAATCTCGTGATTGATCGCCGGGACGGATAAAAAATAGACGTTTTGCGGATTGGCGGCGTTGGCGGCTTTGTAATACATGGCGCTACCGTAGTGCCAAAATAACCACGTTTCACCCTCTGGCGCTGGTTTTAACCCCCAAATTTCCGGGATTATCGATCGTTTTTTGTTAAACATGCGAAACGTTTGTTTTGTCCCGGCGAAATGCGTGTTATTGTCTTGCATTTTACCTTCCCTCTGTCCTAAGTTGTACGCGTTGAAACGAAAGACGGCTTCGTGTCGATCGATGGCGTCAGCGACGCCGTCCGCACGTAAACCCGGTCCATTCCCGACCAAAGCGCACGTTTTGTAATCTCTTCTCACGTCTTCGTTCATGGTTTCAATTTTCCCGGTTATGTGCATCCCGGTCTCTTTGTTATCTCCCAGCTTCATCGCTCTCGGGTTGCACTTTTTCGAGACGGTTAAACACGCGATTTTGTTCTTTACGTTTTGCGTCAACAGTTTCACCCCTGGCATTAATTTCGCCGTTTTTCTCGCATCCTCCGCGTTCGCACAATCTTCTAATCGGTTCATGCAATCCTTCAAATGTTTATGCGCCGTCGATCGACCGTATTTCGACGCCCGATACCGGCGCTCTCCTCGACATTTTTGCTCCAACGGATGCGACTTCGCGTACGCCAACAAATTTCGGCTTCTCCTCCTCCCCGTCTTCGCAATCTCTTTCCCGGGCGACCCTTCCGCTCTCCATCGCTTCTTATTCTCCGAAACCATATCTTTCACGTTCCCGTGTCTCACCTCGAACTCTTTCATGTTCGTTTGCGCGCGTTTCAAAGTCTCGCCGTTGTCGCCTAAAACTTGCGGATACGGCGCTCGGAGACATTTTTCCGAGGCTGAGGCCAGTCGCGTTTGGAACATCATCTCTTCGCTTTCGCTCATTCTCGTCGTCGTCGTTCTACTTTCTGCATCGTATTCTCTTCTTCTATCTCGCGCGTTCGTCTCGATGGCGTCGTCGTCTTCGTCGTCCTCTCCTTCTTCGTCTTCTCCTTTCCAACCCCTATTTTTCTCATCACTCCTTTTGTACACCATCTGTTGTTGTGCGCTCGATTCACCCAAACTCGCAGAAGAAGACATCGTCGTCATCCCGCGAACAATCTCGAACGCGCCAAACAGAAAGAAAATTCCACCGAATAGGATACAAAAGAAGACCAACAGGACAACTTTCTTCCTCTTTGAATACGACGACGGCGTTGAAGGTGATGAAAACGATGGAAAAGAAGAATTCATTTCATCCGCACCGACACCTTTGGGAAAAGCCGTCGAAGTATTCCCCATGGTGTTGATGCCACCACCACCACCACCACCACCGCTATCTTTAGTGCTTCTCCCACCATCACCACCGAAGAGCGCTTGAAGAAGGAACGACCTGAACATCATCATCGTCCCCTATCTGTTTGTTGTGTCGTCTCTCTCTTTTCTCTCTCTTTTTCTCTCAAGAAATTATTTAGGGTCTTAAACCCTATTCTGAGAGCTCTTTCCGATTTTGTGCAAAACACAAAACCGCACATCGAAAGGTTTGAGAGAAGAAGAAGAAGAAGAAGAAGAAGAAGATACTACACACCATGTCAAAGTTTGAAAACGTGCTCAAAGCGCAAAAGGTACGCAATAATAATAACGAATAGTCTTCTCTTTCGCCGCTTTTGTTCGTGCCAGAGCTTTGTAAAGAGCTGCTTCTTTTCTCTCTCTTTATGCGTGCGCTTATTCCTTTTTCTTTTATCATCCGACGAACGATCCGATGTCTCTCTCGCATCTCTCGCTCGTTCGTGTGTCCTCCGTGCAAATACGCGTCACGCGAAACAAAACAGTTTTACCAACAGCAACACAAACACGTGCACTTGAAAGGCACGACGGATATGATCTCGTCGGTTGGGATTCCATTGGCCATGGCTGCGGGCGCGATCGGGTTGTTGGCGGTGGGGTTGAAAGACTTAGCGACGGGCTCGAATAAAAAAGATGGCTTTTAACAGAGCGAGAGGGGAAAACTTGTATTATACATAGAGTACGTATTCTACGCGTATTATCGTCACGGTTTACGAATATCTTATGTACGCGGCGCGCTCTGCTAAACTTTTAAATATTCTACTCGTCGAGTTTCTTCCGCCGCTGACTCTTGGCCCACGCGGGAACTTGCGCGGAGACCAACCATCTCGCTTCTTCGACCGTCGTTTCTCTTCCTAAGATTTCGTTCCGGTGAGGATATCTCCCGAACATTTCTAAAACCTCCTTGTGCCCTAATACATATTTCAACGTCCACTCCAGCGGCGTGTTCGCGCCGTTCTTTTCGATCATTCTCCTACAAAATTTCTCCGCCAACACGTGGTCCTCGACGAGCTCGGAGTGTAAAAACGGACTGACGATAAATCCTAGCGCGGCGGGTGGTAAATCGTCCCCTAACCGTTCGCGAACGATGAATTTCGAGTACCGCAACGCGCACTCGTCCCCTACGAACGCCTTTTCCGTCCCTCGAAACACGTTCCTGCTAATTTGGTCCAACAAAATAACTCTCGCCAATATCGCGTCCAACCGGTTGTCGCTCCTCGAAAACGCGTTCTTCGCCAGTTGCGCTTCGCTCAACTTTTCCTTCTGCGCGACGATAACTTCCGCGCGTAAAGCTGACGTGCAGTTCTCGTCGGCCTCTTTCGATCCGGAATACCACAACTCTGCGCTCATCTTCGAGGAATACTCCCTCGTGCGCATCGTCTCCCGTTTCGGCCGTTCGGAGAAATACGCAACCTCCGTGAACCAAAACGAGAGCACTTTTTTCGAATCGATCGAATCTTTCCATCCGAAAACCTTCTTCGGTTTCAAAGTCGCAGGTTTTCGTGGTGATTCTTCTTTACTCGAAAACGTTCTCGTTGGTTTCAGTATGCCTTTTACCCCCCCTGGAACGACCGATGATGACTGTTCTTCTTCCTCTTTCTTCTTCGAGCAGCAACATCCCATTTTTTTTCTCCCTCTCAACGAACCAACAACGAGAGAAGAAGAAGAAGAAGAAGAAAAGAAGAAGTTTCGTCGTCCGGGGATTCCTCCTCTTCTTCGGGAAAGGAGGAGGAAAAAAGAAGCCGTAATCGTCGTCGTCGTTTTAGCGTGTTGTTGTTATTATCTCTCGTCGTCGAAAGTCGCAAAAGGCCCGCGATTGATGTGTTCGTTACAAAGTGCAAGAATGAGTAACTCCAAGGTGTTTTTTTTGCCGGCTTTTAATTTAGGGTATTAAAACCTAATGCAATCCGTCTCGGGTCGTTTTTCAGGTTTTTGCGTGACTGTTTCTACCCCCATTGCGAGACACGCGCGGAAACGCAGAGACGATTTAGACGAGGACGACGAGCGAAGAAAATGGCGATGTTTGCGACGATTCAGACGACCAACACGACCACCACCAACGGGGCTTTGACAACTTCGGTGGTGGTGACGAATAATACCACTAAGAACAGCAGCGGTAAATCTTTTTTATCATCATCCGTGCGTCGTCACCATCAACAACATCATCGGCGTCGTCACGACCAAGAAGCGCGACTCCAAACGACGAGGACGAGAGCGCATCGTCACCACCAAACGAGCGCGAGGAGCGAAACGGGCGGAGAGAAGGACGTCGCGGTGGGGAGCTGCTGTTTGGAAATCGAGCGAATGAAAATAACCTCCTCCTCCTCCTCCTCTTCGAGGCTGATGGAGGTTGGAAAAGAAGGAGAAGAAATAAAGGACGAGTCCATCCCTAGAAGAGAAATGAGAACAGAGGATACTACTCGAGGAGGAAGAAGAGGTCAGTTACAAGTCGTTCACGCCATGGGCCGAGGTGGGCGCGGGCGAGGCGGACGCGGGCGAGGCGGCGGTCGCGGGAGGCGTTCGGGCGGCGGTCGCGGGCGCAAGGGTCCGTGGCGAAACCCGAATCAAGGCCCGCTGAGGAACGAGCAACTTTTGGATTTCGAGGAGCTGCGCGTTTTAGGCCCGGAGAAAGAAATGCTCGGGGTTATGAGCACGGAAGAGGCGTTGGAGAAAGGCGAGGAGTTAGGTTTGGATTTGGTCATCGTCAGTCCGGAAGCCGACCCTCCCGTGGCGAAGTTTATGGACTATTCCAAGTACAAATACGAAAAAGAGAAGAAAGACCGCGAGAAGAAACGACAGGCGAAATTGACGCAAGTGGAGTTGAAAGAAGTGAAAATGCGATATAACATCGACACGCACGATTACGACGTTCGATTGCGATCCTCGCAGAAGTTTTTAAGCAACGGGGACAAAGTGAAAGTGATTTGCCAGTTTCGCGGGCGGGAGAATGATTTTCGACACATCGGGAGAGAGATGTTCGACCGATTTATGGAAGATATCGAAGAGTATGGAACTTTAGAGAAGCAACCCGGTATGGAAGGGAACGCGATGACAATGTATATTGTGCCGAGAGTGACTAAAGAGCAGGTGAATAAGAAGTACGAACAGGAGAAGAAGATGAAGAATAAACGCGACAGAGCGGAGGAAGAAGAAGAAGAAGAAGAAGAAGAAGAAGAAGAAGAGTACGAAGAAGAGTACGAAGAAGAAGAAGTCGAAGTGTAGAAAGTGCTAAAACTTTGTTTTTCAGTCGTGTGCGTGCGTGCGTGTGTGTGTGTGTGTGTGTGTGTGTGTGTGTATGTCGTGACTGTCTTTTTCTATTTTATACTCTATTTTAATACATCGTTTATCTGTTTTAGTGTATCTCATCAGGTTCTTCTTGTTCTTCTTCTTGTTCTACTACTTTTTAGGCGCTCCCAAGAGCCGCTTTTGCACCATCAGCCGCACTTTTCATATCATCTTTCTTCTCTGGCACGACCGCTTCGGCGTGTACTTCGACTAAAAACTTTGGATCTTTCAACACCGCCTGCGTCGTTAATCGGACGGGTAAGTCTTCTTCCTTCATGCCGTTTCTTTTTATGAAAAACTCTTTCCACGCGCTCGCCGTCTTCTCCATGACTCGAATGTCGCTCACGTGTAACGTGACTCTTAACAAATGTTTCAAGTCAGTCCCGGCTTGCGTGAGCATAAATTTCATATTCTGCAAAGCAGAGAGCGTTTGTTCTCCCGCGTCGTTGGACAGTTCTCGAGAGACGATACCAGTGAGCCACAACAAACGTCCGAATTGAATGATCGGGTTGTATCCCGGGTTCGCGCCAGGAGCTTTAATCCGCTTTATTTCCGCCGTAGGGTCAAATGGAGGTAGCCATCCAGTTTTGATATTCTGCGACATTAACAAGCACTGGTCGGCGAGCTTCTTAATCGCAATATCTTGCTGCTGAATGCGCGCGTTTTGCGTATTCACAACTTCAAGAAGTTTCGCAATTTCCGCCGAATCTGCCACCGCAGTAACAATACCTCCGCTAGACTTGTTGTTGGGTACAGTCAACGCTAAAGAGGAGCTGCGTTCGTTTCGTTTCGTGCTAACGACCGCGACGTCTTTTCTTGGAACCGACGGTGAGGCGACTCCAAAGTCCGAGGAAGGCGGTTCGTTGCGCCGCTGTCGCCTCGTTCCGACGGTGCCCACTGCTTCTTGTAATTTTGCCGCTGGGGGTATTGCAGGCGTATTCGCATTGAACGCAGCGTTAGCTCCTTTGCAAACTCTCACGTGACCCACAAACCCAGCCTTATTCCTCAAAACTTTACCACATTTTTGGCACGTCAAGTCCGTCTCCGCGGGCGCCGCAGCCATGGCAGGTGCCTGCTGAAACAAAACTGGAGCGGATTTCGCAGCCGCGATACGAGCCGGAGGACGAGAATCCGGCAGAGTCAAAGGAGACGGAGACGGAGAAAGTATCCCTGGAGCGGCGTCGGGGTCGTATCTGGGCATTGTTGTCACCCCATCGACCGGAGAATTCGATACCACGACTTCCGTAATCCCGTGTCTCGTCTTCAAATGCGCCACCATATCTTCTCTGTTTTGGAACTTCTCGTGAGTGCAATACCCGCAGAACCTGGTTGTAGAACCAATTCGAACAGTCGTTTTCGCTTTCTTTGCTGCTGGTGGTTCTGTTCCCGGTACAACCTCGGCGGGTCTCTTCGCGACTCCTTTCTTTTTCGTATGCTTCTCACAAAACATATGTGTATCACCGGGAAGTTTAGCTCTGTTGCAGCACCAATTTCCTCCCCTGGCGCGGCACATCCAATCCGGCTTTCCGTCATTAGACTTGTATTGAATCGTCGGTGCTTCTGGCGGTGGCGGGGTCGGTTTTGGGAGTTTTTCTGGTACCATCGCAGTCACAGGCACATTTGAGGGAGGTCGACCGAGTGCGCCGACGACGAGGTCGTATTTGGGCATTGTTGTCACCCCATCGACCGGCAATTTCGATACCACGACTTCGGTAATCCCGTGACTCGTCTTCAAATGCGCCACCAAGTCTTCTCTGTCTTGGAACTTCTCGTGATTGCAATACCCGCAGAGCTTGGTTTGAAAAGCAATTCGAACAGTCGTTTTCGCTTTCTTTGCTGCTGGTAGTTCTGTTCCCGGTACAACCTCGGCGGGTCTCTTCGCGACTCCTTTCTTTTTTGTATGCTTCCCACAAAACACAGTATCACCGGGAAGTTTAGCTTCGTTGCAGCTCCAAGTTCCTCCGTTGGCGCGGCACATCCAATCCGGCTTTCCGTCATTAGACTTGTATTTTTTAATCGTCGGTGCTTTTGGCGGTGGCGGGGTCGGTTCTGGGAGTTTTTCTGGTACCATCGCAGTCACAGGCACATTTGAGGGAGGTCGACCGCGTTTCTTCATTGCAGGGGCGACTGGCGGCGCGGCGATACTCGAGCCGTTGCCTTTACACGATCGCACGTGCATCGTCAGAGGACCTTGACTTTTGCAAACCTTGCCGCATTTCTCGCACGTAAGCGCACTCGAAGCGGCAGCTTTTGCGGGCGGTGGTGGTGGGGCGACAGGAGCTGGAGCAGGCGCCGCCGCGACCTTTTTGACCACTGAGACCGATTTTACAGGCGAAGGTGTAAGTGAAACTGAATTTCGAATTTTCCCTCCCGCGTTTCGAGTTTTGGTTACGCACGCGCGAATGTGCGAAGATCTTCCCGGACTATTCTTCTCGAAACGTTTCCCACAATGCGGACAATCGAGCGTTTTCCCAGTGAGCGAGACCGGCTTCTTCACCGCATCACCAGACACGAGAAGGTGCGGCTTCCGACCTCGAAAGCTCGTATCTTTCTTATTCGGTACCGCTGTCTCATCCTCTTCCTCCTCTTCGTCATCGGTCAACAAATCTTCCTTCTCGGGTTCGATATCATCAACCGTCTGTTTCCCGCGCCCGGACTTTCCTTTTGCGACTATCGATTTCACATTCGCGGACTTTGGCAAATGTTTTTCGCAAAATATCGCGCCGGCAACCTTTTCTTTTGAACAGCGCCACACGCCGTTTGTTCGTGTGCACCTCAAAGCTTCTGGCACTTTATCATTCGATTTGTTCGCGAATTTTTGCGTTTGAAAAGCAGGTCGTTGCTCATCGTCGCTTTCGAAATCGTCCAATTTGTTGGTATTTTTCGCACCACCACCTCGACTTCTCGTTGAATTCGTCGCCGCTGGCGGGAAATTGACGTCGTCGCGAAGTAATCTCTCCGCGAGCGCGTCGTCGGGAGTAACTCGAACACTTGCACCGGCGCGTTGTTTTGAAGGCGTCTTTTTCTTTCGCGAGGCGACATCCGCCGCATGCGTTGCAAAATCTCGGTCGTCTGAATCGCTGTCTCCGTCACCGAGTAACGTTTCCTCGATGCCTTGCAAAGTGCTCTTCTCTTTACCCAACGTCGCGTTGTTCTTTTCATCACCGCTGTCTTTGCCTTTTTCATTCAATTGCTTTTTAGAAGGGTGAAAGATTTTCGGTTCTTCCGAATCGCTGTCGTCGTCCGTAGCTTCAGTCATCGCTTTCGATGGAGTCATTTCTGCAGACGCCGCGTCTTTTTTCCTTTGTTGCGCCGCGTCTTTACCAAGCTGTAGAGCTTCGCGATGCTTAGCCGCCACGTAGGCGTTGATTCTGTCGTCAGTAAGTAAAGCCATCTTGCTACCACCGGCGTGCGCGCCACGACATTTTATAACGTGCACGCGCAACTTGGACGAGCCTTCGAAATCTTTCGCACACGCGGGACAAGATATTTTACCTCGATACTCTTTCGCGGGCCCGGCTAGCGGCACCACCGCTGGTACCGCCACCGGCGGTGCTGCCGCGCTTTCTTTGACAGAGACCGCCGCCGCCGCTTTCGTCGTCGCGGTAATACTGCTCTTTTTCGCATTGTTATTATTATTTTGCACTTCCGGTGGCCCCGGGGAGTCCGTAAGGAGCGACTCGTTCTCGGTGTAGATCGCGTCCGCCGGCGGCGAGGCTCGTCTTCTAGACAGCGGTTGCGTTGGAATCACTTTAGTGGTGTTCGTATTCGTCGTCGCAGTAGTAGTTGTTGTGGCATTCGTAGCGTTAGATCGACTACCGCCGGCAGCAGCACCACTAGATAATTTCGTAGGTACCGATTTGTTCGTCACAGAAGTCGTCGTCGTCGTTGTGTTCACCGGACCGGCGCTTGTGGGAGCATCCTTTGTCGTCGCCGTGCCCATAGGTTGAGGATCTTTCGGAAATTTTGCGACTTCAACGAGTGGCGATTTCGCTTTCTCTTTTTGTTGTTGTTGAGGTTGCTGAATTTGCTGTTTCGCCACGGGCGACGGTGTTCCCTTGCTCACATTACTTACTACCGTTCGTTGTTGTTGTTGTTGTTGTTTCTTCGTAATCATCGACGCGTTCGTTTGCGTCGCCACGGTCGATTTAATATTCGCAGTAGCTCCGGTGCTCTTGTTACTATTGTTGTTGTTGTTGTTCTTGTTGCTAGTAGTATTACCATTGCTCGCCGGCGGTGATGGCACCACTGCCGCCGTCGCTGGAGCCGCCGGAGCCGCCGGAGCCGCCGAAGCCGGCGAAGGCACTCCGTTCGGAGACGCGCCGCGAGCTCCTCCAGCCGGCACCGATGGACTCGCCACCGGACGCGTCCACACGTTCGCCTTCTTCTGTCCAGTGCTCGCGGGAGGAGGATTACTCGCAACAGCAGCAGCAGCAGGAGGAGGAGGCGTGGGTGACTTCCCAAACGCCGGCTTATGCGTCGCTTGCGAACCAAACACGCCTTTCGCCTGTTGTTGTTGTTGTTGTTGTTGTTGTTGTCGCTGTTGTTGCTCTTTTTGCTTCTGCTTCGCTAATAACACAAAATCCTCCGCGTTCATCGCACCTCCGGCGGGCAAAACGCTGTGTTCCCTCGACTTCGTGCCCGTCGACGTGGTGGGTATCATCGTCGTCGTCGCTGCTATTTTACCTTTATCGGAAGAAAAAGCCTCATCGGTGGTGGTGGTGGTGGTCAAAGGCGGCGACGGCGTGACGTAATTCGGAGGCGGAATAATCGAAGAAGGTTTCGACGACGACGACGGTTTCGTGATGTGCGCGAGCGAAATCTTCGTGTTATTATTCGTAGTAGTAGTCGCAGGAGTGTTGCTCTTCTCGTCGTTGATGTTGTTCGCCGCGGTGGTGGTGCTCGTGCCGTCGTTTTTCGGCGACGACGCGCCGTTCGCCGAAGACATTCTTCTTCTTAAAGAGAGATCTCTGCGTTTGAATTCTCTCTCTCTCGTCGTCGTCGTCGTCGGAAAAAAAAACGTCTGCTCTTCTTCTTCTTTTTGTGTCTTCTCACTCCCTCTTCTTCTTCTTAATTCGAGGAAAATGAGACGCTTTCTTTAGCAGAGATGGAAGCCCTCTCTTTCGTTCTCTCTCTCTCTTTCTTTCCTCCAAAGGAGAGTTATAGTGTAGTGCAAGACGCAGAAGAGAGAAGAGAGAAAGGTGTGACGATGAATTCAATTCTGAATTCTCTGTTTTTTACGAGTTTTGATTGGTTTTTTTTTCTCACGTGTTTTGAGAAGAAGCAACTGTTCTGGCACATAAAAGCGAGAGAGAACACAGAAAGAGAGCAGAAAAGAGAAAACTGGAAAAAGAGAATTCGAAGAAGAGCAACACAAACACAGACACGCAAGAGAAAGAAAATTTCTCACACGTTTTGGTCGAAAAATGCCACACAAATTACACCAACCATTTCTCATCAAAACATCAGAGAGTACTTACTTCGTAGGTAAGTTTTCTCTCACAACAAATGACGCATTACTAGAAAGGAGACTTATTATTAAAAGAGAATACGAAGAAGGAAAAATAATGTCGGCATCGTGCGCGCGATGCGGATATACCATTTACTTGCGCGAAGCGTCCGAGCTGATTTCGTGTCAGAGCTGCAACTTGACGCACGCGACGGAGACGTTGTTTAATGATGCCGATGATGATGATGATGAAAACGAAGATGCGCTCGTGACGACGGGTGGAGGAAAAAAGATGATGAAAACAATCTCCAACGCCGCCAGTTTCTTGTACAAGTTCAACATCGAACCGAAAAACCCGGACGGGACGAAGATTGGGAGCGAACGAGACGACGAAAATGTGAGCAGAGAACGAAGAGCGACGGTGGACGAACCGTGTCCGAAGTGCGACAATCACGTGTTGAGGTTTTATACCATGCAGTTGAGGAGCGCGGACGAAGGGCAGACGGTGTTTTACGAATGCGAGAAGTGCAAACACACGTTTTCGCAGAACAATTGATTCTTTTTCTCTCGTCGGAAGTGTTGCTCTCGTCAGAAGTGCAAACACACGTTTTCGCGGAAGAGTTGATTCTTTTATTCACGATGACGATGGGCAAAGAAGAAGAAAAACAACAACAACAACAACAACACATTCCGTGGCGTCCGAGAGATTTCTCGAGCGTGAAGAATCATCCTTTGAGCGGGATAACTTTCGCGCAGTGGTATCGGTTGGTGAGGAAGTATCGCGGGGACATCGAGTACTTTCGGTATTTCCCTCGACTGGTTTTTCTGACCGTGATGTCGATGTTCAACGCGCTCTTTGCGTGCGTTGAGATGGTGTGTTACGGTAGCGCGATTTCTAAAACGATCGTTGACGATGATCCGGTCATCATCGTCGGTCATCCGAGAACTGGGACGACGCATTTGCACAATCTTTTAACTCTAGACGAGGATTCGTTTTACACGTGCACGACGTTTGACGTCGGGTTTCCGAGTTCGTTTCTGTTGTTTCCAAAACGAGTGAGGGAAATGTTAAAAACAATCATGGACGACACGAGACCTATGGATAACATGAGATTGGCCCACGATTCGCCGCAAGAGGACGAAGTGGCGACGAACCAGTTATCCAGTTGTCTCGCGTCGCCGTACGCGCCTTTGATGTTTCCGAAATTGGAAGAAAAGTTTCGACCGTTTTATCGCTTGGACGGAGAAGACGAAGAGTATCCGTGCAAACTGGAAGACGCTCGAATTTGGCGCGATAATTTTTGGTATTTCGTGCAAAAAGTCACGTATGCCGCAGAAAACAGTCGAAAGAAAGACGATGCTCCGAAGAAGAAAAGACGAAGATTGGTGTTGAAATCGCCCGTGCATATGGCTCGGATCAAACTTTTAGCGCGCATGTTCCCGAAGGCCCAGTTTTTAGTGTGCCATCGTCACCCGTACGAAACCTTTCAAAGCGCGGCAAATATGGCCGATAAGTATTACTGGTCCTGTTTCTTGCAAGCACCCAGAAATCGAGAAGAAATCGAGGAGTTTATATTTCGACAAGGTGAGATTTTACACGACGCGTACGAGAAGGATTTGAAAGATATCGATGATCTAACACCCCGCGTGATGGAAATTCCTTTCAAAGAGTTGGACGAAAAACCGCTTCAAACTTTAGAGAAGATTTACAACAAGTTTGAGTTTAAACCCAGAAAAGAAAAGTACAAAGGGAGCGACGCAGAAACGAAAGCGAAAGCATACATCGAATCCGCGGCGTTAAAAAACTTCAAGAAGAACGCGTTCTCGGCGGATTTGAGCCGAGCGACGAAAAGAGAAATCAACCGGCGCTGGAGAACGTGGTTTCGCTTGTTCGATTATACCAAGTTTTAGGACACAAAGTAAAACACGACGATTTTAGTAGGTAGATAGATAATATGTTTAGATATAGATATAGATATATTTAGTATATAATTTAAAGTTAGATATACAACGCGCGTTATCCTCATCATAACAGAGCCACATTCGTTCGTTTTCGTCGTTTTCTTCTTCTTCTTCTTCTTTGACTTCTTCTTCTCTCTCTCTTTTCATACCGAAAGCGCGCATTCACAAAACTTTCTTCCTCTTGAAGAACGCCTTCAAGTAGAAAATCTGCCAAAATGCCAGCCCAACGCAAACGACCAAACTAATCAATCCCATCCAAACGACTCTGGAATTCGTCGCCTCGTTCTTATCTCGCATGTCTGCCTCCAATTTCCTCAACTCCAACATCGTCTCGTGCACTTCGATCAAATCCGCCTCCAACCTTCGCAACGACTTCGTAAACACGTCCACGTCTGTCTCCTTTGCAATCTTCCCCCACGTTGTCGCCGCGACTCCAGACTTCCACTCCAAACTCACTCGGTGCTTCGCGCGATCTTCCGCCGGTATTTGCGCCGCAAAAAAGCACGCCTTGTAATCGCCGCCAACCTCCGCGGTGAAGCCGTAATCACCCTCCGAAACGTCCTCGAACTGCTTCACCACTTTCTCGTTCGGATCGAACAGTTTAATCGACAACTTCACGTTATCTATAGATTTAAACGAAAATAATACTATCGCGCGCTCGTTGTGTTCTTCCGAGACGCACTTCATGTCGTCGTACTCCGAGTCTCCGCGGTGCACGAGATCGAATTCCAACGCCTCCGCGACAAAGAATCCATCGTAAACGTCGTTTTTTCTCCACGTAATCATCATCGCTAAAGAAGAGAAAAGGAAGAAGAAAAACGACGACGAAAATAACGGTTGTTTCAACCTCCTCGTTCTTCTTTTTAAACCTTTCGTCGTCGTCGTCATTTTCGTCGTCCCAGGTGAATTCAATCAGTGAGAGTGATTGATGTGTGATGATGATGATGATGATGATGAGAGCAGTGAGTCGTCTTTTTTTATGAATTGTGGTGTACTTTTGAAGCAGTTTTGGTGAAAAAGATAAAAAATGTTCTTAAACTATTGTCAGAAAAGCTCTCACTCGCGTCTTCTTCTCTCTCTTCTACTTTTTCTTTTCGACACGAGAAATCGACCGATATCGACGTCGTCTCCACGCATAGCATCATTCCCGGCGTTCCGTTGTCGTTTTGATGAATCTGCAGTGATGGGGTGGTTGTTGGTCGTCGTAAAAAAATTCGATCGCTCTCGAATGTTCTCCGCCGGGTCCGCGAATTCGAGCGCTTTCAAATAGAGTTTCGTCAGCGCCGCGATGCAGCACAACAGCGGGCCGAAGACGACGCCTTGCGAGGTACATTTTTCTATCACGCGGTTCGCAAAATCATCGTCATCCCTTTCGTCTTCGACTGTTTTTTTTCGTTTCTTCTTTCTCTTTTCCTTTTCGAGAAGCACGTCTAGGTACAAGTTTTCGGTGGTTTTCGCCACGGCGGACCAGGAATACTTTTGCAAAATCTGATCGCCGAGAGCTTCGCGCTCGCGATCTCCAATTTCACCGTTTGCGACGAGCGCTATGGCTTTTTCGAGCTGCTCGAACAAACCAGAAACCGTCGGCGGGGCTAAAAAAGAGGACGGTATTTCTTTTGGTTTTCCCGCTTTCAGTTTTCTTCTTCTTCCTCCCGTTCCAGTTTCCATCGTTGATTTCTTCTCCGACGCCGCCGGAGAAGTGACCATCGTGACTCCCGGTAACACTTCTGGAACGCCACCGACGCCTGTCGCCACCACCACCAACCCGCAACTCGCGGCTTCGACAATAGCCGTACAAAATGCCTCTGTCAACGAACAATTCAAAAAAATATCCCCTCGACGTAAAATATTCGGCACGTTCTCGTGCTTCGCATCGCCTAAGAACTCTACTTTTCCTTTGCACTCTTTTTCGTGCGTTTTTTCGCACACTTCGCGTAAATGCGGTTCCATCGGCCCCGATCCTGCGATTATGAAACGCACGTTTTTATTCCGTTTCAACGTCAACGGAATGAGTTTCGCGAGAAGGTGAATACCTTTCCGGTACGTCAAACGCGAACAGACGACGATCGTAACCTCCTTCTTGCCACTTCTTTTAGCGCTGCCGCTATTACTGCTATTATTGCTACTTTCACTACCACTACTTCTGCTGCTCGATTTACCTTCGCTTCTCTTCTCCGTCGCGCGAGAAGGAGGATAAAACGCCTCCCCGTCCACGGCGTTTGGAATCACTTCAATCTTCCTCGGATCAAACCCGCGCAACTCGTACACGACCTCTTCCTCTTCCTCATCATCTCTTCCTTTCCTCTTCTTCGTTTTCTTCCTCCTCACCGGCACAACGTTCATACCACCTCTCAAACACGTGTTCTCCTTCGCCGCGTTGGTCACGCACACCGCCCGATCCGCCTCCCCGAGCGTCATCCGCAACACCTTATTGCTATGAATGCTCGCCACGTCGTCGTTCATCCCAAACAAAGAGTGGTCCGTAAAAACCACGCACGGTATCTGTAACGTCTTCGCGTATAACACGCACTCGTGCGATAAAGTCCCGCCTTGGTGCGCGTGCACCACGTTCACGTTTTCTCGTACGCACGCGATTCGGAAAATTTTCAAAACACCAAAAATCGTCGGAAAACAGCAGTTGGTACCTCTGATGGTCACTCTCGGGACGTAATACACTTTGACGCCGGATTTTAAGTACCGGACGCCAGAGTACGTTTCGTTGGTGTTCGAATCAGTGTTGTTGTTATCATCGTCGTCGTCGTCGTTGTACGAGTGCGTGAACACGCACACGTTGTGGCCTCTTTCCGCGAGTTTACCGGCGAGATGCGCGATGTGTAATTCGACGCCCCCGACGTGCGGGAGGAAGAAATCGGAGACGAAACAGATGGAGAGTTTTCTTTGATGATGAGTATCGCGAGACATGATCACGATAATAACGATAACGAAGGAGGAGGTGGTGGTAGCACTCGTTCGACGAGCAACGGCCGCAAACCGCGATGTATGTCGCGTCTTATGGCCGCTTTATGCGGTGCTTTTGTGCGCGTAAAAAGAGTGCGGATTTAGGTGAAAATACTCTTTGTGTGATGTCTCTCTCTATTACATATGAAAGTATAACGCACTCTCTCTTAGCAGCTACCTCTACATGGTGTGCGGCGAAAGCTGATTGTGGAATTTCGGGCTACCCCCGCTAAGACTATTATTTATTCCACCAGCACCGCTGTTACTATGACTCCGTCTCGAGGGAAGAAGACTTTTGCCGCCGCGCGAAACGCTCCAGAAGCGCATGCGCTTTTTGAACTTTCTCGTAAACGCTTTCAAAATTTCCTCGCAGACGATGACCGGGAAGGAGAGCCATAAGACCGCTTTCCACTCTTTCCAGGAGAGATAGCTCACGCTGAAGGTGATGTTCATCCACGGGACGTATAAGATCATCACGTGTAAAGCCATGGAGATGAAGATGGCGCCTAAGAGCCATTTGTTGGACCACGGCGGGTGTTTCAATAAACTCGAATTCTCCGATAAAGCGTTCAAGGCGTTGAACATTTCCACGGTGACGAGGACAGTCATGGACATGGTAGAAGGACGGCGGTCTTTGAATATTTGACACGAGTAATCGTGGGCACCTTCGACGCACTGCTCGAACGAGGTCAAATCGTTCCAGGAGAGGAGAGGACCATTTTCAAAGTACATGAACCACCACGCAAAGGCGACGACGGTGACGATGCCGACGTACACGCCGACAATCAAGTATCGAATGAAGAGCCACGAGTCAACGATAGGTTCCGTGGGTGATCGCGGGCGTTGTCGCATGATGTCTCGATCAGGCTTGTTGAACCCGAGCGCGGTGGCGGGTAAACCGTCGGTGACTAAGTTTACCCACAGGAGTTGCACGGGGCACAAAGTCTCCGGCATGCCCAACGCCGCGGCGATGAAGATGCACACGACTTCGCCAATGTTCGAGGAAACCATGTATCGAATGAATGCTTTGGTGTTGTCGTAAATAGCGCGACCTTCAGCGACGGCAGAAACGATGGAGGCAAAGTTATCGTCGGCGAGAACCATATCGCTCGCGTGTTTCGCCACCGCCGTGCCGGAACCCATGGAGATGCCGATGTCGGCTCTTTTCAAAGCCGGGGCGTCGTTGACGCCATCGCCAGTCATAGCGACGACGTGCTTTTGCATCTTTAACAGCTCCACTAACTTTGCCTTATGCGCGGGTTCGACGCGACTGAAAATAGTCAAACGCGTCGCAGCTTCCGATTTTTCGCGATCGGATTTCAACTCGTCAAAGTCCACGCCTTGTAAACTCGCGCCGTCTGGAACGATTGGTTCGCCAAACGCATTCGCTTCAATGAGACCAATTTGCGAGCCTATAGACTCCGCGGTCGTTTTGTTATCTCCGGTGACCATGACAACTCGAATGCCCGCGCCTCTGCACGTGGCAATCGCACGGGCGACTTCTGCTCTCGGCGGGTCCGCGATGCCGACGAAACCGAGAAAAGTCAAATCGTTCTCATCTTCCGCGGTGATTTGCGTTTGTTTCGCCGGCATTGGACGCATGGCTAATGCTAAAACGCGCAAACTAGTTTTCGCGTATTTCGAGAGAACGTCGTTCAAGTCTTTGCGAACTTGATCGTTCATCGGTTCCGCCGCGCCTTTGCCGTTTGTGAGAGCGTTGGAGCATTTTTCCAACACCGCCTCGGGAGCGCCTTTGGCAAACAAAATGTTCGTCCCTTTTCGAGAACACAAGGTACTCATCATTTTTCGATCTCGAGTGAAATCCATTTGCGCGACACGTTTAAATTGCCCGGCCCAGTACGCGGCGCAATACGACGCGCGCTCTTGCTCAGAAAGTTTTGTCAACGCCGTCGGCATGGCGTCGAAACCGGGGAGACCAACCTTTTCGGAAAGAACTCGCAAAGCGACTTCGGTCGATTCGCCAATTTTCGCGTACTCTCTCTTATTCAAATCAAACGTCAACGTCGAGTCGTTACATAAGGAAGCGCATATGGATAAGTGCAACACCGACGGTAAATCTGCCGGGTGCTTCACCACGTCTCTGTCGATGGAGTTGAAGCGTTGTTGTCTCGGTGAGATTACGCCGTTGGACGCTTCCAGAATCAATCCGTTCGGCGCATACGAGTTACCTTCTACGTCAAACTCTCTCAATAAAGGCGCGTGACTACTTCCACTCGCGCCATTACCACCCTTACTACCAGTGCTACTGCTCCTTTGCTTCGTGCGATCTACCACGCACATCTTTTGCACGCACATCGCGTTCGTCGTCAAAGTCCCCGTCTTGTCCGAACACACCACCGTCGTGCACCCTAAAGTCTCCACCGACGGAAGTGATCTCACAATCGCGTGTCTTTTCGCCATCTTTCTCGTCCCTAACGCCAAGCACGTCGTCACTACGGCCGGTAATCCTTCCGGAATAGCCGCCACCGCCAATGCCACCGCGATTTTCAAATAATACACCATCCCTCGAAACCAACCGCCGTATAAAGGGTCGCCGAAATGTCCGATGTTCACCACCCAGACCAAAATGCACACCACTGCGATCACTTTACTCAATAATCTACCAAACTCGTCCAACTTTTTCTTCAAAGGCGTCAACTCTTCCTCGTCGTCTGCGCCTCCGTGATTTTTCATCGCGTCTCGAATCTTCCCAATCGCCGTGTTCAACCCGGTTCCGACGACAACCGCTCTCGCTCTCCCAACGCTCACGACCGTCCCACTAAACAACAAGCACGTTTTATCTTGAACCACCGCTCTTCTCGCCCGTTCGCTATCGTCTATGTGCCCCGCCTCCTTCTCCACGCTTCCGCTCTCGCCAGTCAAAATTGCCTGATCCACTCTCAGCGTCGAACTCAAAATCCCAATAATCCTGCAATCCGCCGGCACTTTCGCTCCAACTGCGACTTCAACGATATCCCCCGGCACTAGCTCGCTCGCTTTCACCACTCTCAATCTTCCGTCTCTCAAAACCGTCGCTAAATCCGCCTGGTACGCCTTCAATTCCTCAATCGCCTTCTCCGCGTTCGTCTCCGTGACCACCCCGACGGTCGCGTTGGCGATTAAAATCAAAACAATCACCGTCGGCTCGACGAACGCCAACTCCCCGTCCCCATCCACCGCGGCTAATATAAAACTCACAATCGCGGCGACGATTAATATCTTCACCAGTAAATCGTCGAACTGTTTCAAAATTAACTTTATGAAATTTTGCCCTTTCTCCTCGGGCATTTCGTTCGCCCCGAATCGCAGGCGAAGTTTATCGATGGCGTTCGTCTTTTCGGACAAACCTCTGTTCGCATCCACTTGGTGGTGCTCCAAGACCTGTATATTTTCATCGTTTTCATCGTCGTCGCGAAAGAAAGAGAAAGGATATATTGTGTCAGTAAAACTTTGTTCTCGGGAAGAAGAAACGAACAAGAGATGGATCCGAAACCCGACGAAGTTTGAAAACGCTCTCTCCTCGTCGTCTCCGCACGCAGAATAATAATAAGAAGAAGAGTGGTATTAAAAAAGTCACCACGCATAAACGCTCACCTCGCCGATCGAACGCGCGAACGCGTCTTCCATTTTTTTTTGTGCTTCACGCGTGCCCCGACGTTTGCGCGCGCGCTTTTTGTCTCTCTTTTTCTCTCTCACGTCCGTCTTCTCGGAGACTTTATTTAGGGTTTTTTTCTTAAAAGGAAAACCCTAAATAGAAATTGCACCAAACTTTCTTTCCCGTTTGACTCGTCTCTCTCTCTCGTCGTCATTTCCGCAAAAGAAAGACGACGGCAGGGACGCGATGGCGGCGGAGGAGACGACGAGGAAGAGCCACGACGACGAGAAGGACGCCGCCGACGTTTTTGTTGCGAGAGAAACAACAACAACAAACGACGATGATGATGCGCAACAAATAAATTCGTCGGCATCATCGACGGGCAGTTCTTTCTCATCGAAGTTGTTCCTGCTTGCGTTTATCGGACTCTCCGTGGCGCTTGGCTTGCGCGAAGACGTCGGCGAACTCGTGAAAGGTAGTGGTGGTATTGAAAACGAGACGACCCGCGGAGAGACGATGCAACAAAAAGAAGACGCGATTTCCGTGGGAGATAGAATCCACATCTCCTTTTGTCAATCCTGACAATACCGAGGCGGGTTTGAACACGTTCGTCAGATTTGTTCGCACCATTTTGGTCGAGACGTGGATATCGTCCCGACGAATTACCCGCCGAAACCTGCGATGAGAGTATTGACGCGATTGACGAGTTACGCGCAAATAGGGATGCTTGGGGTGACTTTTCGAGGGTCGCAATTTATTCGAGAGTTGTTTCCAGCCGGGACGCAAATCCCGGACTGGGTGTCGTCCATGGAAACGAATAAGATGCACTCGATGTTAACGATTCACTTCCTCGGGAACTTGTTGAAACAGAATTTTGGGAACACCGGGGCGTTCGAGATTTATTACGACGGGGACGTCGTGTTTAGCAAGTTGAAGGAGAAGAGAATGCCGAGGTTGGAGGAGATCGTGGACGGGATACGCGAGAGACGAGAGGAGAGAGGATTCAAGTACACGAAGCCGAAGGAGATGTTGCCGGAAAGGATGAGGATGCAAGGAGGAGGACAATAACAACAACAACAATAAAGGTAAACGCGATCTTATTGGAACACACTCAAACACATGCACTCACAAAGTGATGGCGAAGAAGTAAAAAAGGAACGCACAGAACGTGCGTGCGCTTCTTTTGCCGGATAGAAGAGTTTTTGGGAAGAGTGTGCGAGAAGAAGAAAAGAGGAAGAAATACATCCACTTTATTTATCATTAGCAATGTATCAATACTTTCTATAAATTACACACGACATTCTCATAAACGCTAAACTACTACCTTTCCGTGCTTTCCTGCTAAATACACTTCTTCTATACGGTGTGGCTTGTGCGTCTTTCATCCGTCGATGGCGTTTTGGACATTTTCTAATTCTTCGTCTATTTTCTGACTCGTCAACTCGTACAAAGCCACCGCCATTTGGACGTCTCTGCATAATCTCGGCTCGTCGATATTGCGTCCGGTTTCATCTGCAAAAACCCCCACGTCAACAACCGTGCCCTGTCGCTCTTTATTATCACCAGCGGACGTTTCGGATACGCTATCGTTTAACGAGATGTCGCCTTCGCCGTCGCCTTTGTCTCCGGCTGTCGCATCAGTATTCGCGGGATTTTCTTTCGATTCTTTTTGCTTCTTTCGGTGCTTTTTACTATCATCGCGCTTCATCGCCAGATGCTTATCGTACAACCCGTCGTAATATTCCAACAACTGCTCTGCGACTGCGGCCCAATCGCCGCCTTCTAACGAGTTTTGCAACGCTTTTTGCTTCTCGCCGCCGATTCTTTTTGTCATTTTCTCGCACGCCTCTCGCATGCCGTCCATCCACCCTTCCTGCGCTCGTAACTCGTCTGTCGCGTAATCGCTCACTAAAGTTTGCACCCTTAGCTCTAGTGGACAAATCAATCGTAAAATCAAAGGTGCTTTTCGCATCCTTTCAAACAGTTTAGGATCCACCGAACACTTGCCGACGTGCGGTCCTTCGTCTTCGATGTATACCCATCGTTTAGGATCTAACGCGTCCCAAGCGAACGCGACTTCGTTCCCGTAATGTTCCGAGGTTGGTTGCGTGGTTTTTCCGACCCAACCGAACGCAGATCCCGAGTGATTCGCCAAACCTTCTAAATCGATGATTTGTTCGTTTTGTAATTTTTCCAACGCTAAAAGACATCGAGTCTTCCCTACGCCGGTTCGTCCACCGATTATGCACACCCTCGGCGCGGGCACGTCCGTCAACACCTGCGGTGCGGACGGATCGTCGTTTGGATGTTTCACAGGACTGCTACCACTGTTTGCATTATTTTTTAGAATATTTTTGGGATGGTTTTTATTATTATCGGCGATATTCGAAACGTCGACTAAATCGTCCTCGTCCAATCCAAAATCGTCCCCTCCTCCTCCTCCTCCTCCTCCTCCTCCTAATTCTCCTCCATTTCCTAGTCCTTTCCCACCATTCAACAACCTCTCGTCCACTTTCAGAGGATCTCCGCACCGACTCAATATCCACGTCCGAAACGCTTTATACCCACCATTCACCACGCGCACAAACTCCACGTCCTCCTTCCCCAACCGCTCGCCGAACAACCATCCGAGCGAGAGCGATCGCATCCCGCCTCTCCAGCAGTGCACGTACACCCGTATCTTTTTCCTCTCCTTATTCATTTTCCTCTTTAAATCCACTTCCGTTTGCGCGTTTACAATCAACTGCTCCCACTTCTCTCTCACAAACTCCATGCCTCTCGCCATCGCCGCTTTCCTCCCTCTTTTGGCGAACAAAGTCCCAACGACTTTCCTCTCTTCGTCTTCAAACAACGCCACGTTCACCGCGTTCGGGATGTGCCCTTTCCGAAACTCGCTCGGCGACCTCGCGTCGATGAGTACCGTTTCCATCGGGAACTCTCGGCAGTCTCGAGCGGCAGAGACGACGTCGGTTCTCGAGTGTTGGTTCTCTCGCGAGATGGAGGCGATGAAGGTTTCCAGCACAATCGTCTTCTCGTCATCGTTAGGATTCTCCTTTTTGCCGTTCGTGATTAAGTTCACGAATAACTCGCCCGCTTTGGACGACGATGATTTTTTGGACGACGATAACACCACCGACGGAGCAGTGGTGGTCGTAGTAGCAGCGGTGCGCTCCTCCTCCTCCTCCTCCTCCTCCTCTTTCTCGCTCGTCATGTCTTCTCAGATAAAATAAAGAACGAGAGAAAAGAATCAAAGAGAGAGACGAGAGAGGAAAAGAGTGAACAAAAAAAAAGCAAAATTGACATGTCCCTCGAAAAAAATTTTCAAGCGTCTTTGTTGAAAATCAATCAATTAAATTCAAGTTTAACAACAACAACACACTTGTTGAAAGAAACGCAATTTACTCGTAAATTACACACACACACACACAGACAATTACGCGTACACGGTAAAAGAAGAAGAACTTTATAATAATAATAAACTCTTTGAAAGCGAGGGCCTCCGAGAAAGAAAGAGCGCGAATAACGAAGAAGAAGAAGAAGAGTAATGCCGCCACGCAAGAAAGCCGCCGCCAAGAAGAAAACGCCGCCACCTCGAGCGGCGGAGGAGGAGGAAGAAAAAGAAGACGATTCGAAAATGATGGACGAGGAGGAGAATGCGATCGATGATGCGATTGCGAACGATGCCGATCCGCCGCCGCGTCAAACGCAACTGGAGTTGTGGGAGAAAGAGAACGAGCAAAACTTGTTGCACTTATCATCGATGAGTAGTGGTGAAGAAGATGCATTGATGAGTGCGAGTTTAGGGCATCCGCAACACGGTTCGGAGCTGTTTTTAGGCGGCGTTCCGAAATCCGCGAGCGACCAAGACGTTGAGAATTTGTTTAAAGGATCTACTAAAGGACGAGGGAAAGGTAACACGAAGTGTCCGTCGCAACCGGTGGATATTCAAGTGGTGAAAGATCCGAACGATTCCATGAGGAACCGAGGGTACGCGTTCGCGAGATTCGGGAACAGAGGCGAGTGCGAAGACGCGTTTCAGTTTCTCAGCGAGAACGACGGCGCGAACGCGGTTATGATCGACGCGGAGAATAACAACGAGGAAAAGAAAATCAGGGCGACGATTAAACCGACGAAGCACGTTTTATTCATGAGCGGGTTTCCGCCGTTTGCGACGAGAGAAGACATCGTGACGGAGCTTTTGAGAGTTGGCGGCGCGGGCATCGAGACGGTGTCGTTACCGAGAGCGAGCGGAACGGGAACGAACGGGATTGCCTGTCGACACAAAGGGTACGGATTTATCGATTATTTTAATCAAGAATGCGCTGAAAGAGCCATGAAGAACATAAACGACAAGACGACGAGAATGTTCAACGGCAACGCGAATAAACCAGTCGTCGCGAAATGGGCGGACGTGAGTAAAGAAAAGCCGCCGAGCAAAGAAGATTTATTGGCGCAGAGTAAATCGGTGTACGTCGGGCAAATTCCAACCGAAGGCGTGGCATTGGACGAGAAAGATTTGGAAGGGAAGTTGAGAGAAGTGTTTGGTCAGTTTGGCGAAGTCGAATCGGTCAAGTTGCCGAGGGGCGACGCGACGAAAGGGTACGCGTTTGTCCACTTTACGGAAAGAAGCTCGGCTGAGAAAGCGGTTGAAGCGGCAGCAGCGAGCGCATCTGGTGCACGTGGCGATGAATCGGCGATGGATGGTGTCGTAGCGGCAGGGGCGGTGCAGTTGCAAGGATGTAATTTGACCGTGGAAATCGCGCGTCCAGAGAGAGAGAGAAACAACGAGCATCGAGACAGAGGCGGACCGAGAGGAGGCAGAGGAGGTCGACGACCTATGCACAGAGGAGGACGTGGTGAACCACCGGGATCGCGCAGAGGCGGTGATTATAATAACTACATGAGCCCGCACGGGGGCGGTATTGCGCCTCGACAGTTTGGCGGCGGGAATTCGATGACCCCGGTATATTTACCGAACGGACAAACAGCGTACGTTATGGGTCAAGGCAATATGCCGGCACCAAACGCCGGTTGGGGGAGACAATCCGTTACCGATCGATTGGATAGAGGCGATCGTGGTCGAGGAGGTGGAGGAGGAAGAAGAGGACGCGATCGAGGTCCTCGCGATTACGACGATCACTATCAAAACAGAGGCGGTGGCGGGAGAAGACGAGACGACTCTCGAGACGCGCCAATGCACCGCGCCCGACCATATTGATGAACTTTAGAGATGGAAAAGTAATAAAAGGTTCTAACGGTATATTTTAATATAAAAATCACGAATTGTTTTGTAGAAATATCACCATCATCACCATCATTCATATTATAAACGAGAACGATCGACCGGGATGTTTTTTCACGTCGTCGATTTTGATTTCGACAAAATCTCGTCGCTAAAACATCTCTGTTTCAATTTCTCTCTCACATCTGCGTACAAAATGTCGTTCGCATTCGCGTGATACGGATTATGGAAGTACAGCCTGCATAACTGCACCGCTGAGCTCGATGGTATTTCCTTCCCCGATCGATGCGCAATCGCCCACACCGCGTGATGATACGCCCCATTGTGCACTAGAAAAGTGTCCTTCTCCGATAGTGTATCTCGAAAGTTACCACCGCTCCATGCGAAAGCTTCGTGGACGACGCGCAAGTTCTTCACCATATTCGAATGCGTCCCGCTTTGCACCGTCTTGTCTAAAATTTCAGGAACACGTTTGAGATCTTGACTCCCGTTTGGAATAAATACGGTGAACGTGTCGTAATCGAGGAGGAAATCATACGGGTGCGAAGTGTTCAATTGCGTCATGAGCGGAACACACCCTCTGTGAATGGCATCGAAAAATCGTTGATCCCATCCGTTTCCGCCCGCGGCGAGGCAAAAGTAAGAACGCAGGCGAATATTTTCGCTGCGTGCTAATTCGCCGACGCCTCCATACTTGCTAAATTCAGGCGACATCACGTTTTTGTTCAAGAAAAATCTCGGCTCATTTTTATACCAATCCAACATGAATGTCCGAATACCTTGCGAGTACAAGTACATGCACTCCTTGACGTTCGTAAAGATATTCTCTCCTGTACACTGCTTGAAATTTTTTGCCCTTCCGCGAAAGAATAACAGCATACCATCTTTCGTATTCGGGTCGAACCTCGTGTGCTTTGGGTCTTTGTCCCCGCCGTATCCAGACGACACGGATAGAGACGATGGAATGACAATATCTCGATTGGGATAGAAACACTCATGATTTCCCTCTTTCGTTCGCCACATGCCATACTGCGAAACGACAATTGCTCCCGGAGGAAGTTCCGAATGCACGTCTGTTTGCAATGTACACAAGGATCTATCCATAGCGTTAATCCACACGGTTGGATGCACTGCTTCTTTTAGTGAATACTTTTTATCAACGTACTCAATGACTCGTTCCATCACAGTCGTAAATGATCCAACGTTTCCGACTAAATCTCCCGGGAAAAACGGGATGATCATCGTGCTTCGCAAAGATTCCGCGCCGTTCGGGTCAACGACGCCCGCATCCGCGAGGTCTCAAAGAAATAGTGCACTCCTCGGTAACTTCCGTTATTTTTATACTTGTGGCCTCGATAGAACCGTTTAATACCCCCGGGCAAATCTGCCGCGGCGAGCGATAATTCGTTCTTCGCGTACCGTTCTTCGCTGTTTTTCTTCGCCTGAAGTATCTCCTCTTCCGACAATGCGCATTCGTATCCAAATCTTCCTTTATTACACGCGCATTCAAACCATTCGCACTTTCCGTTCTTTTCGCATAACGGTGAACATATTCCTTCATTTTGCACGTACGAGTTCGCGAATTGGTCACCGTGGTCCTCCATGGTGATTATTTTTGAGCGCACACGGTCGAACACGACTTTATCAACGTTCCTATCCGCGTTTACGTTGCCGGATTTTTCACGCAACGCCTGTCTTGTTGGTTTGTCATATTCAAAGATGTACGATCTCCTGTACTCCTCATCCTGGGGTTGTTTATGAAGCAAACCGATACTGCTAATACTACTATCGCTATCGATATTTCCATCGTCTACGTCTCCTACTTTACAAAAATGTTCCGTTCGCAAATTCATTTGAAACGGTCGCTTCCCCCCACCTCCCTCTCGCGTCATCACCTCGTACGTCTCCTTCCCAAACGCTTTTAGCGTATACTCGATGCACTCATCCACACATTTACACGAAGGAAATTCTTTAATCTCCGGCGCTGATCTCGGTCGCACGGTTATTTGTCTAGTTAACACATCGCCGCACGAACCAAACGTAAACCGGTCGCACGACGGCGCCGGGTTTTCATCGCACTTCGCTCCGGTCCAATCCGTGTTGCAGATGCACTCGTGCCCGTCCTTGGAAGACGGGTATCCGTGCACGCACCGATCGTTGTCCGGGTTGAGCACTGGATATTCTTTTACTACTGCTACTTCTTCTTTCATCTCTCGAGGAGGAGGAGAAGGAAGAGGAGGAGAAGGAGAAGGAGAAGGAGAAGGAGGAGGAGGAGGAGGAAACGAAGACGGAGCAGCCGCAGCGCTCCTCTCGCGGCGAACGGCGTGCCACCTCTCCTTCCCTTTTTCCATTCCTCGATAACGAAGCAATTGCTCTTGATGACGACGACGATGACGTTCGAGACGTAGATGCGGATCCGTGCCATCTCCTTTTTTTCCCTCTTCGTCGCCGCCGCGGGGGCGCTCCGCCGTTGTTGTTTCCAGACGGTTTCCTTCTTCGCGTCGCACCGCTCTCTCTCTTCTTTCTCTCCTCATTCGGTCGTGTCGATTTTCCGCATCTCCATCTCCGCTCGCCTTCCCCGCGAGAAGGTCAAACGTGCCTCCTCGATCTTCTTCTTCTTCTTTTTGTTGTTGTTGTTGTTGGAGCATCCTTCTCGTCGTCGTCGTCGTCGTCGTCGCCTTTACGAAGACTCCTCCCCCGTTCACGCCGATGGGTGTGTGTTTCCCATCATCGTCTCCGCCAACGTCTCGCGCGAAAACAACCACCACCACTAAAACCGGGAGGAAGAAAAAGAAGAAGAGAAAGAAAAAGAGAGAAGAGAGAGGAAAGAAAGAGCACGCTCTCTGTTTTCTTCTTCTTTTACTTCTTCTTCTTCGCGCTTTTTCCTCTTCTTTTCCTCCTCTGGACGCCATTTTTGGGCGTCTTTTTCCTTTCTCGTCTAATTTTAAGCTCTCGAAACCGTTATTATAATTTAGGGTTTTTGATTTTTTCGCTGAGAAGAAGAAAGGCTGCGAGTGTGTTACTTTTCGCCATTCTCGCACACATCATCATCGAACGGTTGTTCTTTGTTTTACAATATAAAAATGTTTGCCTTATCATCGACTGTTGCGACTCGCGCGGTACGTTTATATTGTATCGCGCGATTCTATCCTACGTTTTTTATTTTCTAATTCGCATCGTTGTCGTCGTCGTCGTCTTCTCTCTCTGTTGCGCGTAAATCTTTTTTTTTCTGATTAAAATATTTGCCCGAGAAAGATACGCTTTTCGCGGTGTGTGAGAGGGGCCGATGTCCGGGAATGTGATGGTTCGAAATTTGTGTGTCCTTTCAACGCGCCGATGGCCGGTACATCGATCTCTCGTCGAGCGCTTTGTTCCATCGTGCGTCACTTTTGTTGTTTCGACTCTACTTACTGACGATATCTCCTTCCACTCTTTTTTTCTTATGCGCACACCAAACACAGTTCGCGCAAAAAGTCTCCTCCTCCAGATCCGTCAACAAAACTCGATCCGCGTCTGTTATCGTCAAAGCGGAGAGAGAAATGTGGTACCCGGGGGCGACGGCGCCGGATTACTTGGACGGCTCCATGGCGGGTGACTACGGCTTCGACCCGTTAAGATTGGGTGCGAACAAAGAGTCTTTGCCGTACTTGCAAGAAGCGGAATTGATGAACGGCCGATGGGCGATGTACGCGACTATCGGCGTCTTGGCGACGGATTCGAACCCGAGCTTGCCGAAATTTTGGGAAGCGGGCGCGGCGGATTACGACATTGACTTTAAGACGTTGGTCGTCACGCAAGTTATCGTTATGGGCATTTTGGAAGCGTTGAGAATTCGCGGTTTCATGAAGACTGGCGAGAGTGGATTGGGGGCGAACTTTCCGTTTGACCCGGCGGGAATGGACTCTCCGGCGGCGAGAGTGAAGGAGGTCAAGAACGGCCGCTTGGCGATGGTTGCGTTTTTGGGCATGGTTTCGCAGTGGGCGGTAACTGGTATGGGACCGATCGAAGGTTTCAAGGCGCACTTGGCGGACCCGACGGCCGTGAACATCTACACGTCCGCCGTTGGTGGTGAGACTGTTGCGTTCATCGCGTTTTTGTCGTGCGCGCCGGTGTGGTTGATCGCGCAAAGGCAGTTAACCGATGGTTCGGAAGAGGAGTTCAAGCCGATTCCGTGGTAAGAAGCTAGATTTGTCGCGTGACTAAGATAGAATTTGCGAATATATAAACACTTCATATCTACGCCATGTATTTCTTTTACATTATTATTATTACATTCTATGAATTTTATTACTCTAAAGTGTTCCTTGACTCACATCCCAAGCGATACGATTTTTATTCGTCCTTTACTGTTTGCGGAAATGAGCGTGGACTCGTCCGACCAACAAACTGCGCTCACGAAGTGGTTCCCAGAGTTGTGATCTCTCGAGGAACTTTTCATATCATTCCCTGGAGTATTGAACGATACCGTGGCTACAGGCGCGGAGAAGTTCTTATTGTACACGAATAACTCGTTCGTCTCTGAGCCGCAAGCGACGGATTTTCCGTCGGACGACGCCGCCAATCCAACAAAGTTCTTCCTGTTTACGTGACCGGTCAAGGTGCGAATCAGCCGAGTGCTGCTGACGAGATCGGATTCTCCATCCGCGCCGTTGTTGGTTTCCATTTTGGGAAGAGGAACGCCATTATCATCACCTTGGAATTGTTGTTGGTTATGATAGATGTTGTAAGGATCAAAAGTCGCGTTGTGATCGTGTGTTTTCTTCACGTCCCATATGCACACGCTAGAATCCGTCGACGCCGAACACAACTCGCTACTGCTGATATATTTCACGTAGGAAACCGCTTTTTTATGCGAGCTGAGCGTATATAACGGCTCGTGCGGACGTCGTAAATCGTACACGCGTACTTTATGATCGGCACAGCCGATGGCGATATCGTGTGCGGTCGTCGGCGACCACGCGATGCAACACACGTTTGCGCGCATCTGTATTTCCATGACGCTTCGATTTCCGCCTCCCATACTTATACCACTCTCACTCCATATCTTCACCGCGCCGTCGTCGCTTCCAGAGGCGATTAAGTGCATGTTATCTACACATCTGCAATACTCAACCGTCCAACATCTCTTGTCGTGCTCTTCAAATTTTAAAATACTTTGAGAGGTTTCCGCGTCCCAAATGGTCACCACACCTTCGTAATCCGACGCGGCGATGTGCGAGACGTGTTTCCTAGAGAAAGACAAGCACGATATTTTCGATTTAACTTTGATTTGCGCCCTCGTAATCCGCGGACGTTCTTCGCTTTGATTCGCCGCCGTTCGGTCGCATATATCCGTGAAGGTATAAAACTCGATGCGTTTAGAAACGCCCGCGGTGGCAAACATAGTTTGGTCCATGGAGACGTCAATGGAAGAGACAATATCGCTTACCGGTGGAATCGGTGAAGTGTTGATGATATCGATATTGTTGATATTTTCGTTGTTGATGTTGTTGTTGTTATTGGTGTCGATAGTGTTGTTGTTGTCGTTATTGTTGATGATGTTGACGATGTTGTTGTTATTGTTATTACTGTTGTTGTTCATCACCGCTCCAAACTGGGTCATCAAAGAATTGTTGTTAAACGACAAGGACGACATTGATAAGGACGGTTTGACTATTTCTGCGACGATGCGCACGCGTCCATACTTTTGTTTCGCGTCCGTCAGCGCTTGCGCGAAATCTTCTAACCGTTCTTCGTTCATTTTCTCGTCGATACTCGCCGGTTCGATGCGGTGATTTCCACCGCCATCTTCTTCGTCGTCGTCGTTGTCGTTGTCGTCGTCTTCCTCTCTTCCTCTCATGCTACTGTTTACGCCATCAATTTCTTTGATACCTTTGGTATACAGCGAACTTAATCCAGCGTGATATTTCCTTTCGAACTCTTCATCCTCATCGCACGCATCTCCCTCGTACCCGGGCAGTTGCGGTACAAATCGAAGCATATCCGCCACGTCTTCACCGTCATCTTCTTCTTCTTCTTCTTCTTCTTCTTCTCCTCCTCCTGTTCTCCCTTCCGCCTCCGTGTAGCTCCTCTTTAACACCTTCAACTCTTCTCTCAACAACTTCTCCACCCTCTCTATGTCCGTGCGTAAAAACTTCATCTCCATCTCCCCTTCCGCCATCTTCATCCTCTTTCTCCTCGTCGCCTCGTCGAAGAAATCCCTCAAAATCTCTAACCTCTTCTCCTCGCCTTCGGCGACAGCTCTCGCGTGCTTCTCCACCAGCGCTTTCACGATCGGCGCCAACTGTTCTTCGTCCATGTGCTGCAACGCGGAGACGACTTTCTCCGCTCGCGCAATTTTCGAATGCTGCGGTTCCATCGGCGAGTGTTCCTCCGTGATTTGCATCGTCATCGCGTCCACCCGTGCCAACGCGTCGACAACTTTCGTCAGCGCCACGTTCGGCGTTAACGAAGTAATCGACGCGTTGCAAATCGGACACGGCGCTGGGTTGGAAAAGTCCACCAGTTTCCCAAAATCTTTCGTCGTCTGAATCATCGTCGTCGTTTTTGTCCCATTTTTTTCTACTTCGTCTTCCTCCTTTTCCTCCTTTTCCTCCTCGTTCGTCTGAGTCGTCGTCGTCGTCGTCGTCGTCGTCTTCTTCTTCTCTCCAACGGCGGGGCCAACAGCATTAGTACCAACCGCACTTTGTTGTTGTTGTTGATGATGATGATGATGATGATGAAGCTCCCAAAATTTCCCGCAGTGTTCCACCACGCAGTCGTGGCAAAACGTGTGCCCGCACGTGGCGTTAAACGGCGCTTTGTAAATCTCTCGGCATATTGGGCACGTTCGAGAGTCGTCCAGGTTTTTGCGCGCGGCCACGATCGGCATTGTCTGTGTGTGTGTGTACCAAAAGCTCGGGCAAAGTTTTTGTTCGTTTTGAGGGAACCCCTCCTCGCTGTCGTCATCTGCATCATTTTTGGTCCATCGCAGACCATTTTTGGTCCATTATTTTGTGGTCCATTTTGTGGTCCGTGAGAGGCGACGAAATACACAACAGTTGTTTCCTCAAAACGAAGGGAAAAAAACGACAAAAAGTTCTTTTTACGCTCTCAAGTACTCTCTCTCTCTCATTATCATCATCATCATCGTCTCTCTCTGATATAGAAGAGCATATATCGTTTGCGACGAGGACAAAGCGTAAGCTCTCTCTCGCGGAGGAGGCTCTGGTCTACCTGCGAACAAAGAAACAAACATTAAACAGAGAGAGAGAGAGAGAGAGAGAGAGAGAGAGAGAGAGATGACGAGGAATACTTCTTCTGATGAAATGGAAACGAAATCGACCAAGGAATTGTTCGCGCTCGCCCGGGAGAAGATGACGACGAGGACGTCGAGTGGTATTAATGGTGGTGGTGATAATGACGGTTCTTTTTTTTTGCGAGAAGCGATCGAGATGTTCGCGGAAGTTTTCCGGAGATGCGATTCGGCCGGGTGTTTTGATGATGATGCCAACAACGGTGGTGAGAACGAGGAAAACTTTGGCGGTGACAACAGAAGAGGAGGAGAGAACGTCTCCACGAACGATTTGAAATACGCGTTGTGCTTGTATTTTCAGGGGAAGTGTTGGCAGTCGATGCGGACGGAGTTTGTGCCTCTCATCGCCGGCGAAGCAGAAGGGGAGGAAAAGAAGACGACGATGGTGATGAACCGAGAACTGCGCGTGGAGCACGTGTTACGAGGGAAGGAGTGTTTGGAGCGGTTCTTGAGGTTTGCGTCGGCGGCGCGGTTCCTCCCGCGCGGGTTCGAGAAGGACGCGAGAGCGGCGGCGGGTTTGATAGAAGAAGAAGAAGATGATGATGATGATGATGATGACGACGGTGGTACTACTCGAGAGGCTATGATGACTCCGGAAGCGAAGAGAACGATGAAAGTGAAACGGTTTAAAAAGCAAAGCGAGTTGAGGAGGAAGTTGGAGGAGATGGAGAAGAGCGGAGTAGTAGACAGATGCGCTCGGGTGAAATCGAGGACTGCGGAAGAGGAGGAAGAGGAAGAAGGGGAAGAGGAAGCTGACGAGGAGAAGGTTCGAGAGTATTGGTTTGCGATGATTGAAAAAGCCGTGTTGGATTCGATTGAAATGATAGAGGGGAGCAAAGAGGAGGTGGCACTTTTGACCGGCGTGAGCGAAGACGAGGTGAGGAGAATCGTACAAGGAGGGGAGAAGAAGCAGCAAAGAGGAGGGGAGGAGGAGAGTTCGTCCTCGAGAATTCCAGGGGAGCTTTTAAAAGCCATCGCGTCTCTGGAGAGCAACAAGAACAACAACGGAACAAACGGTCGAAATGGAATGATGAACCGAAGCGCGCCGCCGGCTGGTACGTCTGCGCCGACGGTTGCGATCCCGTCGCTCCCGTCTTCCTTATTCGCGAATCGCAAGGAAAGCGTCGTTCGAGACGCGAGAAGCGCTTTGTTTCGGCCTTCGCACATTTTACCCACAATGTCTATCGAAGAAGCCGGAGAAATCGAGCTGAGAGAATTAATGGAGCGCACGGCACTGAGTAAGGAAAGAGAGAAGCGCAAGTCGGTGTTGGAAAGCGCCAAGACGGAGGACGAGTTGAGCGATGAAAAGTTGTACGAAAAGAGACGTTGGGATGATTGGAAAGACGATAATCCGTTTGGCGCGGGGAACTCACGTCGGACGCCAACTGGAAATAACAGATAAGAGCATGAGCGACAAAAACAGAAACACGACGACGATGACGAAAGAAGAGAAAGGCAAAGGAGTAGTAGTAGCAGCAGTAGCAGTAGTAGTAGCAGCAGTAGTAGTAGTACATGAGCTTTGGCCCGGCGAAAGTACGCGTACGTCACGCGCATCTTTTACCGCGCCGGCGTCACTTCTAAACAAAACTTTCCTAAAAACCCACCCCTAAAATCGTTCAAAACCTTCGCGCCAGCTCTCTCGAAATCCCCACCGCAAGTGCTCAGGGCAATCTTCTCGATGAACATGTCCCCGTTCATCTCCTCCACCTCTTTCGCGGACATCTTGTACCTCTTCATGAGAACGTTTCCGATGTTCCCTTTCTCTCTCCTCCAACTCGGCAACATTTTCATCTCCTCAAACAACCTCGCGGCGACCTCGCTCGCTTTGTACGACGCCTCGCCGATGTCGTTTGCCATCGCCAATCGATTCGCGGCGTCTTGATCACTCATTCTCGGCGGTAATACTCCGGGAGAATCCAACAAGTCAATCTCCTCGCTCACTCGCACCCATCTCAAATCTCTGGTCACCCCCGGTCGCGGCGCGGATGCGCACGCTTTCTTCCCAACCAATCGATTAATCAACGCCGATTTCCCTACATTTGGGTACCCA
>JACLAB010005820.1_pt1 | contig 41317 bp, 38 predicted proteins | sample 8027921 | NCBI WGS metagenome assembly JACLAB01 (sample SAMN15725117, study PRJNA655200) | protist metagenome | isolation source: fluorescence activated cell sorting (FACS) single amplified genomes of... | place: USA: West Boothbay Harbor, Gulf of Maine | collected 2000-07-19 | reverse complement strand
AATTTATTGTAAGAAATGTTGCATCAGGTTCAATTACAAAAAGATTAGGTATTGAAGATGGTACTGTTTTAAAAGAACCACTTATTGAGTTTTGCTTAAAAGATGACAAATTAGGCGATCCTTTAATTGCGGAAGAACATATTTTAGCTTTTGATTGGGCCTCAAAAAAAGAAATTGAAAAAGTTAAAAAGATGATTTTAAGAATAAATGACTTTATGATTGGCATGTTTAGAGGTGTTGGAATTAAACTAATTGATTTTAAATTGGAATTTGGAAGAATTAAGGTTAATGGTAAAGATGAAGTTATATTGGCTGATGAGATTAGCCCCGATACGTGCAGATTATGGGATAGTATTACTGATAAAAAATTAGATAAAGATAGATTTAGAAAAGATTTAGGAGATCTTATTCCCGCTTATAAAGAAGTTGCGAGCAGACTTGGTATTCTTCATGAACAATCAAATTTATCTGCAGTAAACGTTACAAAACTGTCTTCAGTTAAAAGAAAGCGCAAATGAAAATTTCAGTAATCATCACACTTAAAAAGGATGTGCTTGATCCTCAAGGTAAAATTATTCACCAAACATTAGATGGAATGGGTTTCAATGACTTGAATGAAGTAAGACAAGGAAAATATTTTGAAATTGATACTAAAGAAAATGATCCCAAAAAAGCAAAAGATAAAGTTGAAGAAATGTGTAAAAAACTTTTAGCTAATCTAGTTATTGAAAATTATAAAATTATTGATGCACAATAATTAATGAAATCATCTGTCATTACATTTCCAGGTTCTAATTGTGATAGAGATATGGATGTTGCTTTAAAAAAATTTGGTTTTAAAAACAAAATGGTTTGGCATGATGACGCTGAACTTCCTAAAAGTGACTTAGTGGTGTTACCTGGTGGTTTTTCTTATGGAGATTATTTGAGATGTGGAAGTATGGCTTCTAAATCAAAGATAATGAAATCAGTTATCAATTTTGCAACTTCTGGAGGTATGGTTATGGGGATATGTAATGGTTTTCAAATATTGGTTGAAACTGGTTTAGTCCCTGGAGTTTTGCTTAGAAATAAATACTTAGAATTTATCTGTAAAAATGTATTTGTTAAAATTAATAATAAACAAAACACCTACTTTAAAGATATTGAAAATGATGTTTTAGAATTTCATATTGCTCATAATGAAGGAAACTACTTTTGTACAAAAGACCAATTGAAAGAAATTGATGATAACGAGCAAGTTGCAATTAATTACTGTGATAATGAAGGTTCTATTGAAGAGAAATTTAATCCTAATGGATCTATCAAAAATATTGCAGGCATATTTAATAAGAAAAAAAATGTTTTAGGGATGATGCCACATCCAGAAAGAATGATTGACCCTGCTCTTTCAGGTGAAGATGGTTCTCTATTTTTTAATAATTTAATTAATAACCTTAAATGATTGTAAACGAACAAGTTGGTATAGACCATGGTCTTAAAAAAGATGAGTACGCTAAAATCTGTGAGCTTCTCAAGAGAACTCCAAATATTACTGAGCTTGGTATATTTTCAGCAATGTGGAATGAACACTGTTCCTATAAATCATCAAGACTTCATTTAAAAAAATTACCTACAAAAGGAAAACAAGTTATTCAAGGACCGGGTGAAAACGCCGGTGTTATTGATATTGGTGATGATGATGCAATTGTATTTAAAATTGAAAGTCACAACCACCCTTCTTTTATAGAACCTTACCAAGGTGCTGCAACGGGTGTTGGAGGCATTATGAGGGATGTATTTACTATGGGGGCTCGTCCTATTGCTAATTTAAACTCTATTCACTTTGGCTCCCCTCAACATAAAAAAACTAAAAATTTACTTAGAGGTGTAGTTCACGGTATTGGGGGCTATGGTAATTGTATGGGAGTTCCAACAATAGCTGGTCAAACTAACTTTGATAGCTCATATAACGGTAATATTTTGGTGAATGCCATGACTTTAGGGTTGGTTAAGAAAGATAAGATTTTCTACTCAAAAGCTGCGGGATTAAATAAACCTGTAATATATGTTGGGTCAAAAACTGGTCGTGATGGAATTCACGGTGCAAGTATGGCGTCAGCATCGTTTGATGAAAAAATTGAAGAAAAAAAACCTACAGTTCAAGTTGGAGATCCTTTCACAGAAAAATTATTACTTGAAGCTTGTTTAGAATTAATGGCAGGAGACTCGATTATAGCCATTCAAGATATGGGTGCTGCAGGACTTACCTCCTCCAGTATCGAGATGGCTTCAAAAGGAAATCTTGGAATTGAAATCAATTTAAACAAAGTTCCTTGCAGAGAAGCAAACATGACGCCATATGAAATTATGCTTTCTGAAAGCCAGGAGAGAATGTTGATTGTTTTAGAAAATGGTAAAGAAGAAGATGCTAAAAAAATATTTGATAAATGGAACTTGGATTTTGCAGTAATTGGTAAAACAACTAAATCTAAAAAAATTGAACTTTATTTTGATGAAGAAAAAGTTTCTGATATTCCAGTTAATACTTTAGTTGAAAATTCACCTATGTATGACCGAAAATGGAAAAAAGCAAAACTACCAAAAAAAAACAAAATTAAAAAAGAAGATCTTAAAAATTTAAAAATAATTGATGTCTTAAAAAAAGTTTTATCTCATCCAAATGTGTGTAGTAAAGAATGGATCTGGCAACAATATGATCATACAGTTATGGGAGATACTATTCAAAAACCAGGTGGGGATTCTGGAGTAGTTCGTGTTCATGGAACTGATAAAGCAGTTGCTGCATCAGTTGACAGTTCTGCTGTTTATTGTTGGGCGCATCCTTTAACAGGTGGAAAACAAGTTGTTTGTGAAAGTTTTAGAAACTTAATTTCTGTTGGTGCAAAACCAGTTGCTATTACAAACTGTTTAAACTTTGGTAGTCCTGAAAATGAAGAAAATATGGGAGAATTTGTTGAATGTGTTCAGGGTATTGGGGAAGCTGCTGAATATTTAAAATTCCCAGTCGTTTCTGGAAATGTATCTTTTTATAATCAAACTAAAGATGAAGGGATTAAGCCTACCCCATCTATTGGTGGCGTTGGTTTAATTAAAGATTATAAAAAAATGATTACAATGGATTTTAAAGAAGTTGATAATATTGTTTTAGTTATTGGTAAAACTGAAGGTCATATTGATCAAAGTTTATTTGCAAGAAATATTTTAGATGAAAAAAATGGTCCACCGCCTGAAATAAATTTATTCAATGAAAAAAATAATGGTGAAACTTTATTAAAGTTAATTGATAGTGCTTTAATTAAAAGCGCTCATGACGTATCAATAGGAGGAATAATTACTGCAGTTTCAAAAATGTGTATTAAAGGGAATAAAGGTATCAATCTTCAAAAACCAAAATATTTAATCAATGATATTGAGTATTTTTTTGCTGAAGATCAAGGGAGATATATAATTGAAGTTAGCAAAGACAATCTTAAAAAAGTGACCGATGTTTTAAACAAAAATGCTGTACATTATGATGAACTTGGAATGATTAATGAAGATCAATTGTTTATTAATGATAAGACAAAAGTATCAATTGACGAATTAAGGACATCTAATACAAGTTGGTTAACTAATTATATGAGCAAATAATGGCAATGGATTTAAAAGAAATTGAGAGTTTAATTAAAGAAGCATTAGTTGATGCAATTGTTGATATTCAAGATTTAGCGGGTGATGGTAACCATTACTCAGCAACAGTCACCTCTAAGGAATTTTCAGGGAAAAGCAAAATTGAACAACACAAAATGGTATACAATTCATTAAAAGGTAAAATGGGAAATGAATTACATGCCCTAGCAATTAAAACAAAGGAGCAATAATGGACGACAATACAAAAAATACAATTCAAAATCATATAGATACAAAAGAAGTTTGTTTGTTTATGAAAGGAACGCCTGATGCTCCTCAGTGTGGTTTTTCAATGGCTGTTACAAATATGTTAAAGCTTCTTGAGGTAAATTTTCAGAGTGTAAATGTCTTAGAAGATCAAAACATTAGAGAAGGTATTAAAACTTTTAGTGATTGGCCAACTATCCCACAGCTATATGTTAAAAAAGAATTTGTAGGTGGATGTGATATCGTAAAAGAAATGTACGAAAATGGTGAACTAAAAAAAGTTCTTGAGGATAAAGGTATTAATTTTAAGAAAAGTTAATTTAAAACATTCTTGATAAAGAAACTTCAGCTGTTTGATCACTTTCACTTAAAGATTGATCAGCATTAAAACTTAAATCAAATCCATTTACATTTTTTGTAATATCAAATCCAGCTTTTAAATCTTCTGATCCATCTAAACTCATTGCGTAATTTGTTTCTTGTTTTGATTTAAAGTTTAACGATACATTAACCATATCTGTATGTTCACTTTCATCCCCTTGGATACGTTTGTAGCTAGTTAAGATATTTAAATTATCTTTAGTCATAAATTCAAAACCTATTACTGATGTAATTAAATGGTTTGAATTACTCCCTTGTGTATGAGTATAAGTAGTTGAAGTATCTGATACATAATTTATCTTAGCATCTGATGAGTTACTAAAGTCTAATCCGTACTCTAATGATCCAAAAGGTTTTAAAGAACTATTTAAAAATTTGATAATATTATCAATCTCAACACCAAATGATGCTAGACCACTTTCAATAGTTTGTTTGTCATATGACAATGCATTTATTCCAGTTTCATTATAACTATCTAATTCTGTGTAACCTAAGTCAACTCTTCCAATAGGTGTTAAGCTAAATTCACCTTTATCAATTTTTTTACCATAATTTACTGAACCAAATACTTGAGTACCATCTCTTGAACCTGTTAAAGTATTAGCGCCGCTTACTCTAGTTAAATCACTTTCAATTAAACCTGCCCCAAATATTCCTTCGATAAAATGATTGTCATCTAGAGAACGAGTTCGATAAACTGATAAATTATAATTTTCGCTATCAGAATTAGTTCCATTTGAACCTACATCTGCATCGCTTTGACCGTATTGAATAGCAAAACCAAGCGTGTCATTATTATTTAATTTTGTATCAAACCCTAAAGCTAAACCATGACTATCTATTTCTTTAGAAGAAGAATTGGTGCTATCTCCTATTTTTGTAACGCTAATTGATCCTTCTGACCATGAAGACCAATTATCAGGTAACAAAGATTTATCATTTTTAGCAAGAAGATCATTTGTTAATGAAGTTAAAATTGCGTTACCAAAATCTAATTTAATATTTTGACTTGATTGGTTGGATTTATTTTGTCTAATACTACCGAATCTATTTGAAACTGAATTAATTGAATTTGAAATAGAGTTTTTAGCTGATTGACTTTGAGCATCTATTGAACCTACTACCTCTGTATCATTAGTTGGGTCTGGAAGAGTTTCAGCTCCATCACTTCCACTATCGCCACCACCATCACCTCCACCGACAGCACAAGTAGTATTTAAATCAAATCCAGTGCATAACGAATATTCTTGTATTTTATCATTAGCGGAACCAACAATAAACATTTTTGTTCCATCATTGTTAAAACTTATTCCCGAAGGGATACTTTCTTGACTAGTAATTTCGAAATTATCTGTATATGATGCAGTTAATACATCAAAAGCAGTTCCTAATGCATATTCCCATACAAATGATTTGTTATTTTCATCAACGCCAAGCATAAACATCTTAGTTCCATCATTGTTAAACTCCAATGAAGGAGAACTAGAACTTATTGCATTACCGACTTCAGGAGTAAAACTAAAGGCTTTAGGAATTGCACCATCGTGAGATGTAATATCATAGTTAATATTTAAACTATATGCATTTATCTCATTTGGAGCACTATGCTCATTTATGTAAACTTTAGATCCATCGTTATTGAAAGCAACTCCTCCTTCAACTCCCACAAATGCAGATGTATCAAGTACACCAGCAAATACAGCTGTACTAGGGTTAAAATTTACTGATAAATTATACGTTTCAATAACATCTGTATTAGCATTACTTACAATCATCTTTGATCCATCATTATTAAAAGCCAAGCCACGTGGAGATAGGTTAGGCAAAGCACCTAAATCAAAAGACATCAATGCATTGAATGATTTTGTTGTTATATCAAAAGCAGTTGTTAATTCATATGTGTCTATCGAAAGTGCAGGAGCATCACTAATAACAAACATTCTTGTACCATCATTATTAAAGGTAATACCCATAGGGTCAACATTTTGAAGACCTTCCTCACGCACAAAAGTTGTCGTAGCCTGCGAGACACTTATTAAAGTAAGGTTTAAAAATATAAAAAAAGCTAATAATTTTTTTAAAAAAGAATTTTTCATTTATGAGATTTTATAATCTACTAATATCAAAATTATATAAAAAAATTAAATATAACTTCAAATTCTCCAATTAATTGATGTTTTAAAGTAAAGTATCACAAAATTAAAAAACTAATTAAAACGATCTTGATAAAAACATATTAGCTGCCTGATCAGAGTTTTAAATTAATGAGCTATTATACTTATAGCTTTTGACACCAAAATTGGTACATCTCAGCAAAAGCATGAGGATTGCTTTCCTCATACTGATGCCACAGTGCTAGATCATAGATATCAGCGTCTTTTCCGTGAAACTCTCTAAAATTTGAAATAGTGTCTTTATTTTCAAATCCGCAGAACTTTAGCCCAAGTTCGTCGAGACAGCTTTTAATCTGCAGGAGGGTAAAACGATGCTCTTGTATGTGAAATATTAGGTCTCTTAACGCACTGAAATTAAAAAAATCATTCGACTTAGTTAATCGATGATGATTTTTGTCATTCGATTCTACTAGTGATCGCCTAAATTCTCTGATTTCAGATTTAGATGTCCCTATTCTCAGTAATGTGATTTTTTTTCTAACCTCAACAATATCTTGTCGAGCTAACTCACTATATAAAGCTATCTTCATTAAGCCACCTGGCTTCAAGAGATCTGTGAGAACTTTCCACCCACCCATGGGCTCATTCATATGATGAAGAACTCCTGTACTTTCAATGATGTCAAATTTTTGCTCCAGCTGATTTAGCCTCAAGATGTCTGCTTGCAAATACTTTATATTAGTAACTCCAAGCTCAGTCGTCTTCCTCTTGGCGTAAGCGAGACTAGCAAGACTTAAATCCACCGCGGTGACCTGGCAGTCAGAAAAGCGAGAGACTGTTGTTATCGATTGCTGCCCCGTACCACAACCAGCAATGAGAATAGCAGGAGCAATTACGTTTTTAATACTTTCAGAATGGAGATGAACATTTACTTCATCACAAATCTCAGAGATTGATTTCCCATTTGTACTTTTTCTTAGTTTTGCCCATCTTGGATAGGGGTTTTCTTCATATTGCGACCTTACTTTATGAGAGACATCGTCTGATATTTCTCCCAACATAGGAATTTCTGCCATTATCTCTCTCTCAGCATAAGGCTCTACAATCAGTCGCAACTTTACCTCTTCTAAATTATCGAGTACTTCTAACTTTTCGCACCAATTGTATTGATGTAACGGGCGATAAGAGGCTAGACACAATATCTTTTTGGCTTCAGGCTGCTCTAATTTCTCAATAGTTTGCGTAATCTCAGCTTCTAATCTCTTGATCAATTCAGTCTCTTTGTCTTTTTCAAAATAGACATATTCATTAGTAAAACAATGAAGAGAAAGCGTAGATAAAAAATTGATGAACTCAGGAGATGCCTCGATATTATTCAGATTCGTAAGAATTAAACTTCGCATAGTCACAAAGAGTCTTTCAAACTGAAGATCGGGAAGTGGGCAGATACGCATCAAATGATGAAGAAGTGTAAGTTTATTTAGACTATCAATTATTGAATTTACTTCATTGATGTTCGTTGCAAAATTTTCTTCAAGTAGTAAGTTCTTAATCAGAGGATCATGTTTTAAGAGACTTAAAATACTGGGAGCAACATTAATAGGCCGCACAAAATTCCCTTTACTTAATAGTTGGATTAAGAATGGGTAGAGCTTAACGTTTGATGAGTTGAATTTTAAATTTTTGATAGCAATACCTAAATTTTCATAGGCATCAGTGAAATTTGGATTTAAATTTATTGCTTGAATATAAGCAAAACATGCTTCATCTAATCTGCCCTGTTCTTTCAGTATACTACCCAAGTTGTTATGAGCTAAAGCATATTCAGGTTTAAGTTCTATAGCTTTTCTATAACTTGCTTCTGCTTCATTTAACTTTTCAAGTTTTTTAAATATGACACCCAAGTTACTGTGGGCCTCGGCATAATCTGCTTTCAATGCTATCGCTTTTCTGTAGCTTGTTTCAGCCTCTTCTAATTTTCCAAGATCTCTAAATATGATACCTAAATTGTAATAAGCTTCGGCATCCTGTGGATCTAGTTGAACAGATTTTTGACACACAACTAAAGACTCACTTATTCTACCTTTTTGTTTGAGTATAGCTCCAAGTACTTTCCAGGCAAATTGATGTTTGGGAAACTCTTCAGTGATGGATAGTGATAGTTTTTCAGCATCAACATATTGTCTGTCTTGATAAAGTTTTATGAGGCTATTTATTTGTTGATTAGATGGTTTTGAAAAATTGACATTGATTTTTTTCATGAAAATATGTCCATAAAAATAGGCGTTTATGCTTTAATAAGTTTAATTATCTAGAATAATATTCGATAACTAGATTTGGCTCCATTACTATTGGGTATGGAACTTCTTCAAATTTTGGTGTTCTAACAAATTTTACTTTTTTGTTTTTCTCATCCATTTGAATGTATTCTGGAGTTTCTCTCTCTTTACTAGCAAGAGCAATATCAATAATAGCAAGTTGCTTGGACTTATCTCTAATCTCAATTGAATCTTCTTCCTTAACTATGTAGCTTCCAATATTAACTTTTTTGCCATTAACTCTTACGTGACCATGGTTAATTAATTGTCTTGCTGAAAATACTGTAGTTGCAAATTTTGCTCTATAAATTACTGCATCTAATCTTCTCTCAAGCAAACCGATTAAATTTTCTCCAGTATCACCCTTAATCATAACAGCTTTTTTATAAATGTTTCTGAACTGTCTCTCGTTAATATTACCGTAGTAAGCTTTAAGTTTTTGCTTAGCTTGTAACTGAATACCGTAGTCAGAGGGTTTTCCTTTTCTACCTTGACCGTGTTGGCCTGGTCCATAATCTCTTTTATTAAAAGGACTTTTGGGTCTTCCCCATAGGTTAACCTTTAATCTTCTGTCTACTTTATGTTTAGAGTTTAATCTTTTTGTCATTTAATACACGGGTTTATAAGCGTACAGGCCATTTTGTCAATCAACGTTTTTTACCCAAACTAGCAAATACACTAGATAATATACGCGTTTCTTTAGCTGATAATTCCATCCGATAGAAAATATTTCTCAAGTTTTCTAACATGATGGGTTTCTTCTCTTTTGGCTTAAAAAAATTAATTTCATCTAGATTTTTGATACATAAATTAGTCATAGATTGGATCTCTTTTTTAGAGGCAGCTTTTACTTTGTTGGATTTCTTAAAATTAGAGGTCTTAGATTTAATAATGTTTGATACATAATGAGCAATAATGATTAGACTGTGAGATAAATTTAAAGATTTAAATTCTGGGTTAGTTGGAATTTGTAGAGTGTAATTTGCATAACTTACTTCATTATTAGATAACCCAGATGCTTCTGAGCCAAATAAAAATGCTACTTTTTTTTTAAAATCTATTTTTTTTAAATCCTCTAATTGAATGTGTTTTATGTTTTTATTTCTAAATCTTGCTGAAGTTGCAATGACATAATCTATATTTTTTAATGCAGGTTCTAGATGATCAAATACTTTGCTTTTATTGATGATATTTTTGGCCCCAACTGAGGTTGCTAAAATTTTATCATTTGGATAAATTGGTTTTGGATTAATAGCTATTAATTTTTTAAAATTAAAATTTTTCATGCCTCTAGCACATGCTCCAATATTTTCAGACAACTGAGGTTTATGTAAAATAAAAGTAATATTATTAGATGACATTATTATTAAATCAAAGCTTATAGACTAGCTGGAGCCTTATCTTTAAATAGTTTATAATCTAAACTATCAACCAACGCCTTAAAAGATGCATCAATAATGTTGGGTGATACACCTATTGTGAACCAATTAACTCCTTTTGAATCTGTGCTTTCAATTGATACTCTAGTAACAGCCTCTGTACCTGTGTTTAAAATTCTAACTTTATAGTCAACTAATTTAAGATCTTTCAAATATTCAGAATATTTTGCTAGTTTATTCACATTTTTTCTAATGGCATTATCTAAAGCATTAACAGGTCCATTACCTTGGCCTTCACATAATATTTTTTGCCCATCTACTTCTAATTGTGCTTTTGCGTGTGAGATAATTTCACCCAAACTATCCTTTTTAACAGACACATCATACTCATTGATTAATATATATCTTGGAATTTCACTCATTAATCTTCTAGCTAATAATTCAAATGAAGCATCAGCTCCATCATAACTGTAACCAATAAATTCTCTGTCTTTTACTTCCTCTAAAAGTTTTTTAATTTTTGGATCATTTTTTTCAACCTGTATGCCAATAGATTTTAATTTAGACATTATATTAGATTGACCCGCTTGATCAGATACTACAATATTTCTAGAGTTTCCAACTTCTTCTGGATTAATATGTTCGTAAGTTTTTGGGTCCTTTTGAACAGCCGATACATGCATACCACCTTTATGTGAAAAAGCTGATGCTCCTACATAAGGTAGATGTTTATTGGGTTTTCTGTTCAATAATTCATCTAACAATCTTGAGCACTGTGTTAAATTTTTTAGATTTTCACGTTTAATATTAAGTTCAAATTTTTTGCTAAATTCCTTCTTTAAAAACAAAGAAGGAATTAAAGACATTAGATTTGCATTACCACATCTCTCCCCTAGTCCATTAATAGTTCCTTGAATTTGTCTAACCCCTGCTTGAACTGCAACTAAACTATTTGCTACTGCATTTTCAGTATCATTATGAGCGTGAATTCCTAAATTTTCACCTGGAATATGATTTGTAACTTCAGATAAAATTTTTAATACTTCCAGTGGAAGTGTTCCGCCATTGGTATCACAAAGAACAATCCATCTAGCACCATTATCATAGGCAGCTTTGATGCATGCAATTGCATAATCAGGATTAGCTTTATAACCATCAAAAAAATGTTCCGCATCAAACATAAACTCTTTACCAGAGTTCACTATATGCTTTGCGCTCTCGCTTATGTTTTCAATATTTTGTTCATTAGTAATACCAAGGGCTACATCAACTTGAAAATCCCAAGATTTACCAAACAAACATACTGAAGAACTTTTTGAATTAATTAATGAGGCTATCATTGGATCATTTTCAGCACTATGCTCTGACTTTTTAGTCATACCAAAAGCAGTTAATTTAGCATTTTTAAAATTATGATCTTTATTAAAAAATTCAGTATCTATTGGATTGGCTCCTGGCCAACCACCCTCAATATAATCAACTCCTAAATTATCTAAGGAAGCTGCTATCTTTGCTTTATCATCAATTGAAAAATCAACACCTTGGGTTTGTGCACCATCTCTTAAGGTTGTGTCAAATATATAAATCTTTTCCTTACTCATTTAAATTTCCAAATTGTTTTACCATCTTTATCTTCTATTAAAACACCTTTATCCAAAAGGTAATCTCTAATATTATCAGCTTCTTTATAATCTTTGTCAGCTCTGGCTTTATTTCTAAGATCTATTTTATTTTTAATTTCTTCATCAGTAATATCAATTTTTGCTTTTTTATAACTTAACCACTCTTCTTTGGTCTCTTGAAGTAAGCCAATAAAGTTACATGCTGAATTAAAAATTTGTTTGTCTTCGTCATTTCCCTTGTTTGCTTTATCAAAAAGCTGATGCAAATTTGCAATATATCCAGGTGTATTTATGTCGTCATATAAAGATTTTAATAATTCATCATCTAGATCTTTGTTTGAAGGTAAATAAACATTGTACCATTTATCAATTGTATTTTGACAATCTGTTAACAATTTATCATTCCAATCTAATGGTTGCTTATAGTGAGCACTTATTAATGCTAATCTTAAAACTTGCCCACTAACTTTATCTCTAAAGTCTTTTATCTTTAAAATGTTTCCCTGAGATTTTGCCATTTTTTCATTAGACATAGTAATAAAAGCATTATGTAACCAATAATTTGCAAACACTTTTGTGTCATTTGCACATCTTGATTGAGCTATTTCATTTTCATGATGAGGAAAAATTAAATCTATTCCTCCTCCATGAATATCAAATTCATTACCTAAAAATTTCTTAGACATTGCAGAACATTCTAAATGCCAACCTGGTCTCCCTTTGCCCCAAGGAGAATCCCAAGATGGCTCATTTTCTAAAGATGGTTTCCATAAAACAAAATCTTCTGAACTTTTTTTATTATCACTAACTTCAATTCTTGATCCTGCAATTAAATCCTCTAATTTCTTATTAGATAACTTTCCATAGTCTTCAAATTTTTTTACCTCAAAATAAACATGTTTGTTATTTTCATAAGCAAAACCTTTTTTTATTAATTGTGAGATCATCTCAATCATTATATCTATATGTTCAGTTGCTTTTGGTTGTTGTGAGGGATCTTCACAATTTAAATAATTGCAATCTTCGTTAAAAATTTTAATAACATTTTCAGTTAAATCTGAAATAGAGATATTTTTTTCATTTGCTGATTTAATTATTTTATCATCAACATCAGTAATATTTCTAACATAAGTCACATTAGAAAATCTTTTTTTAAGAACTTTGAATAAAATATCAAAAATAACTATCGGTCTAGCATTTCCTATGTGTGGATCATCATAAACAGTTGGCCCACAAACATACATACCAATATTATTTTCATCTATTGGAACAAATTTTTCTTTTTTGTTACTTAGATTGTTTTTTAAAAAAATATCTTTATTCATTATTTTAGAAATATACTTAAATAATAGATTTGTGAATCTATTTGATTAATTAGGAATTTTGCATACAGGAATAGGCTCTATTTTATGCAAATTTTGTTTTCTGATAGTTTCGTATTTAGCTCTGTTAGGTGAGTTTAGATTATTCATAGCTTCTTCTAATTCATGATATTGTAAACCAAGTTGCCCTTCATCAGTTCGACCATCATCCCATAATCCATCGGTAGGTGCTGCTTCAATTATTTCATTTAAAATTCCAATTTCTTTTCCAAGTTCCCAGACCTCAGTTTTATTACAATCAGCTATAGGTGAAATATCAACACCACCATCGCCATATTTTGTGTAAAATCCAACTCCAAAGTCTTCAACTTTATTACCTGTTCCAACCACAATGCCTTTATTGGCAGCTGCTACTTGGTAAAGAGTTGTCATTCTTAGTCTTGCTCTTGAATTTGCCATGCCATGTTCATTATCAAATTTTGATAAACTTAAACTAAATGCATTAAATAATTCATCTAAATTAATTGTATGAGCTTCAACATTATTAAAATTTTTAACTAGCCATTCTTGATGTTTTAAACTTAGATCGTGTTGATGAGATTTTTGTTTAATTGGCATTGATAAAACAATTGTCTTTAATCCAGTCATTGCACTTAATGTGCTTGATACAGAAGAATCTATTCCTCCTGAAATCCCAATAATTAACGATTGTGCCTTACTTGGCATATTTTCCGCGTAGTTTTTTATCCAGTTAGAAATAAATTTTACTTTTTCTGAAACGTTCATGGATACAAAATATTATTAGTTGATATCTTTTACAATGACTTAAGATGCCGCTCTATCTGCGTTTTTAGAATAGGAGCTATTCTTTTTTATCTCATCTGAAATTAAAAATGCTAATTCTAAAGCTTGGTTTCCATTAAGTCTTGGATCACAATGAGTATGATATCTAGATGATAGGTCTTTTTCTGATATTTTTTGAGCACCCCCAATACATTCAGTGACATTTTCACCAGTCATTTCAATATGAAGACCTCCAGCGTAACTTCCTTCACTTTGGTGACACGCAAATACATTTTTAACTTCTTTTAAAACGCTATTAAATGGTCTTGTTTTAAATCCTGTTGCAGATTTAATTGTATTACCGTGACAAGGATCGCATGACCAAATTACATTTAATCCCTCTTTTTTAATTGATCTAATTAATTTTGGTAAATGTTTTGAAACATTGTCAGCTCCAAATCTTGAAATTAATGTAATCTTACCTTTTTCATTTGATGGATTAATCTTATTACAAAGATTTATTAAGTCTTCTGGTTTTAAAGTTGGTCCACATTTAATACCAATTGGGTTTTCAATTCCTCTACAAAATTCAACATGTCCACCATCAAGTTGTCTTGTTCTATCTCCAATCCAAACAAAGTGAGCTGATGTATCATGGTTTTCACCAGTAGTAGAGTCTGTTCTAGTCATTGTCTCCTCAAACGGAAGTAATAGAGCTTCATGTGAAGTCCAAAAATTAACTGTTTTTAATCTTCTATTAAAATCAGAATTAATTCCACAAGCATCCATGAATGCTAAAGCGTCAGCAATTCTATCTTCTAATTCTTTAAATCTTTTTAATTCAGGACTATTTTTAATAAATCCAAGGTTCCACGTATGAACATTTTGTAAATCAGCATATCCACCATGACTAAAAGCTCTAATAAGATTTAATGTTGCTGCAGACTGAGAATAAGCTTTAAATAATCTTTTTGGATCTGGAACTCTTGCTTTTTCAGTAAATTCCATACCATTAATATTGTCACCCAAATAACTTGGTAGCTCCACTCCATCTTTAGATTCCATTGGTGAACTTCTAGGTTTTGAAAATTGTCCAGCTATTCTTCCAAGTTTAACAACTGGAAGTGAAGCAGAATAAGTTAAAACTAATGACATCTGTAACATTAGCTTGAATGTGTCTCTAATATAATCGGGGTGGAATTCAGCAAAACTTTCAGCGCAATCACCACCTTGAAGTAAAAAAGCTTTTCCATCAACAACATCAGCAAGTTGAGATTTTAAATGTCTTGTCTCTCCAGCAAATACTAGTGGTGGAAACGTACCAAGTTTATCCAAAACGCTATCCAATTCTTTTTTGTTTGGATATTCTGGAATATGCTTAACGGGATATTTTCTCCAACTATTTTTTTTCCAATTTTTCATATGCAACTGAGGATTGTTTATCAGAGATTAATTATTATTCAACTATTTTGAATATTTATAGTACAATTTAAAAATATTACTAAAAAGCTTCACTTAATTTATGTAAAGCTAACATACCAGGATCATCCAAGTCTTTAGTTTTATCCTCAAACATTCTTGCTCTTCCAATTAATATTTTTTTTCCTTTAAATGCATCCATTGCCTCTTTTGTACTTAATTTAAATAATTCTGGATAATTAATGTTATCTTTTGTTGCTTTAAGATTTCTTGAAATAAAATCTAATGTATCTAATATGGTTTTATCACCAACTTTAGTTTTTCCTCTCTCTTGAATAGTGCTCATTGCGGTATCTATCATAGTTATAATATCTTTATTGTCACATGTATTTTTACCTTTTAAATTTTTTGAAATATTCATAAAAGAAAAAGCGATAAGAGTTCCAAAACTTGAGCCTGATTTTTTTACAAATGCTTGAGAGCAAATCATAAAGTTAGTACTTAAATCATCTGTAAATTTTTCTGTATTATTATTAATTTCTTCTAATCCATTTAAAATTGTTATGCCTAAATCTCCATCACCTATTTTGCCATCTGCAGCATTAAATTCATCATAGGATTTTTTAGACTGATTTAACAAATTGCTAAAAACATTAATCATTACTTGTTTGTTAAGCATATTAATTAATCCAAAAAGGACACTCACTATGATCTAATAATGCTTTACTCAAATCATCATTTAACTTGAGGACGGTAATTGACATACCTGCCATCTCTAATGATGTTGCATACCTTCCAACATAAGATTTAACAATATCAATCTTTAACTTTGAAAAAATCTCGTTTACTCTTTTTGATACAATATAAAGTTCTTCAAGGGGAGTTGCACCTAAACTATTAATCATAATTGATACTTTGTCTTTACTCAATAATTCAAAATCTTTGAAAATTATTTCACATAAATCATCAACTAATATGTCTGCCTTTTTTAATTTTTCTCTTTTAATGCCTGGTTCACCGTGTATCCCCATTCCTATCTCTATTTCATCATTATCAAGGATAAATGTAGGCTTGCCTACCTCAGGCAAAATACATGAGGAAATAGCAACCCCAATTGTTCTTAAATTACTGTTGGCATTAGAGGTTATATTAAAAACTTCTTCAAGAGACGCTCCATTTTCAGCAGCTGCTCCAGCAATTTTAAAAGCAAGAATTAATCCTGCAATCCCTCTTCTTTTTAATTTTTCCTCACTACTCGCACTTGCAATGTCATCTGAAACTATAATTGTTTTTGTTTCAATTCCTTCATCCTTAACAATTTCACATGCCATTTCAAAATTCATAACATCGCCACCATAATTTCCTAATACACACAAAACACCATTACCGTTATCCCCATTACGAATTGCAGATGTTATTTGATCAACTGAAGGGGATGCAAAAACCGAACCTACTGCACACGCATCCAACATTCCTTTACCAACATATCCTGTAAATACTGGTAAATGTCCAGAGCCTCCTCCAGAAACTATTCCAACTTTATTCTTTGCTTTAACAGTTCTTTTAATTACTCGTTGGTTGTCTGTTGCAAAAGAATATATATCTGGATGAGAAACAACTAAGCCTTGAATAGACTCTTCTACAAAATCAGATGGGTTGTTAATAATTTTTTTCATTAATTTAATTTAACGTATAAAAAAAATTAACAAAATATATTTTATTATTCAACTGTTACAGATTTTGCCAGATTTCTTGGTTTATCTATATCATAACCCTTTTTAAGGGCTGAATAATAAGCAAGTTTTTGAAGAGGAATAGTTAAAAGAAAAGGCAATAAATCATCATTTGTACTTTCAACTTCGATGGTCTCCCAAATATTTTCAGAAACAACTTCGTCTGTACTTTTGTTAGTTATTAATAAAACTTTTGCTCCTCTAGCAATTACTTCCTGCATATTTGAAATTGTTTTTTTATAATAATTATCTCTTGGAGCTAGAACTACAACTGGCATACCCTCTTCAATTAACGCTAAAGGACCGTGCTTCATTTCACCTGCAGGATAACCTTCTGCATGGACATATGATAATTCTTTAAGTTTTAACGCACCTTCTAGTGCTATTGGATAAGAAAAACCTCTTCCAAGAAACATTGAACCTTTTGCTTCATTAAATGTTGAAGCAATAGCTTGGATATCATTATCTATTAATAAAGTTTTTTCAATTAAGCTTGGTAAGTTTTTTAAATATTTAATTTTATCTTGGTAAGTTTTATTTTCAATTTCATTTCTTAATGATCCTAATTTTAAAGCAAACATATAAAGAATAAGTATTTGACCTAAAAAGGCTTTGGTTGATGCAACACCTATTTCTGGACCACAATGAATTGGTAATACAAAGTTTGAGTCTCTTGCAATTGAACTTTCGATAACATTTACAACTGCACAAGTTTTCATTATGTTTTTATTACATAGATCTAAAGCTGCATAGGTATCAGCTGTTTCACCTGATTGAGAAACAAATACATATAAAGTATCACTTTTAAATCTATTCTTTCGATATCTAAATTCTGATGCAATATCGATATTTACATCTAGAGATGTTAGTTCTTCAAACCAATATTTTGCCATTAAACATGAATGATAAGCTGTACCACATCCAATTAAAGTAATTGATTTAATTTCATTTATTTTCCACGGAAAATTATAAATATTGATGTCGTTATTAAGATTATCTACATATTCTTTAATACCTGCATTTAACGTTGCGGGCTGTTCTTCAATTTCTTTAGCCATAAAGTGTTTGAAATCACCTTTTTCATAGTTTTGTTCATTCGATGAAAGTTCTAAAATTTTTTTATTAATCTTTTTTCCATTTTCATTGAAAAAATTAACTTCATCTTTTTTAATTATACAAAATTCACCATCATCCAAATAGCTAATTTTGTTAGTCATTGATTTTAATGCATAAGAATCTGATCCAAGATAATTTTCATTAGGACCATAACCAACTGCTAATGGTGATCCTCGTCTAGCACCGACTATTAAATCTGGCTTGTCTTTAAAAATAATTCCTAGCGCAAAGCTACCATGAAGCTGTTTAAGTGTTTTTGTAATAGCTTCTTGTAATTCAGATGTTTTTAAATTTTCTGAAATTAAATGTACTATTACCTCTGTATCAGTTTGTGATTTAAAATTATGACCTTGGTTTATTAAGTATTTTTTTAAAAGTGTTGAATTTTCAATTATTCCATTATGTACAACTGAAACATTTTCTGATGAATGTGGGTGTGCGTTAATACTATTTGGCACTCCATGTGTTGCCCATCTAACGTGTCCAATTCCAATATTTCCAGATAATATTTTTAAATCAAAATTTTTTTCTAAATTTTCTACTCTACCCTCTGACTTTACTTCATTGATAAAGCCATCAGATAATGTAGCAATACCAGCTGAATCATATCCTCTATACTCTAATTTTTTTAAAGAATTAATAATATTCGCTGATACAGATTTGTTACTAGAAATTCCTATTATTCCACACATAAACTATTTTCTTTTGTAATTCTTAATTTCAGTTTGTAAAGATCTTGTTAATGCTAAAGATTTTTTTTTTACATTTTTGATTATTACTGATCCTGCGCCAACTATACTTTCTTCTTCTATGGTAACTGGTGCAACTAACGAAGAATTAGATCCTATAAATACCTTGTCTTTAATTTTTGTCTTATTTTTTTTAACACCATCATAATTACATGTAATTGTTCCAGCTCCAATATTTACAGATTTTCCAATATCAGTATCACCAATATAAGATAAATGATTTACTTTGGATTTTTTTCCAACAACACTTTTTTTAACTTCTACAAAGTTTCCAATTTTTGATCCTTCTTTTAAGATCGTATCAGGCCTAATTCTCGCATATGGACCAATTTCAACTTTATTTTCTATTTGGCATTTTTCTAAATGGGAAAAGGATTTAATAATAACATTGTTCCCAATTTTAACTTTTGATCCTATAACAACATAAGGTTCAATTATTACATTCTTTCCAATCTTTGTGTCATTTGAAAAAAAAATTGTTTCAGGTCCCATCATTTTTACACCTAATTTTAAAAATTTACTTCTCAGTTTATTTTGAATTTTTTGTGTATTTAATTCTTTCATCTAGAAATTCTTTATATTAAGTGTATATGTAAATTAATTCACAAATTATTTCTTTAAAATACTTTTACAATGAAACAGCAATTTACAATTTTATTTGATTTAGATGGCACATTGGTTGATACAGCACCTGATCTTATGCGTGCTCACAATCACGTAATGACAAAATTTGGCTATCCATCCAAATCTACAGATGAAATTAGAAACCTAGTTGGCAAAGGAGCCGGCGCTTTAATTGGAAGATCTATTTGGGGGCAAGCTAAAAAGGAGTTCCATAGCGTAAATGATTTAAAAATAAAAGATCAGATGTCTAAAGAGTTTGTGGATTATTATGGAAAAAATATTATCAGTGAAAGCACCCTTATCAATGGAGTCAAAGAATTTTTAAAATGGTGTAAAGATCAAAATATTTCAATGGCAGTTTGTACAAATAAACAAGAACATTTGTCTAACGATCTCCTAAAGAAAATTGGTATTTATGATTTTTTTGAATATGTCGCTGGATCAGATACTTTTGATTATTGCAAACCAGATCCAAGACATCTTACATCTGTAGTTGAAATATTAGATGGTGATGTAAAAAAAACTATTATGATTGGTGATAGTGAAACAGATGCTAATGCCGCAAAAGCTGCAGAGATTTCAGTAATTTTACTAGAAAATGGATACACAGAAAAAAATACAACTGAAATATATCATAATCACTTAATAAAAGACTTCATTGGTATTGAAAAAATAATATCTAAATATCTTTAATATTGATTAATTTTTTTTAACTATTAAAACAAAATATCAATTAAGGAGTTATTTTGTTATTACACACAGTAAAAGTCTACCCATCTAAAATTAACTTACCAAAAACAAAGCAGTTTGCCTGGAAGATAGCTGAAATCGCAAGTGATAATGCTAAATTAAATAATGATGCAATAGAGATGGTTATCAATAGAATAATTGATAATGCATCAGTTGCAATCGCATCATTAAACAGAAAACCTGTAATCTCTTCAAGAGAGATGGCTCTTAAACACTCTCGTAAAAATGGAGCTACATTATTTGGTGTTAACACAAAATTAAAATTTGATTGCGAATGGGCAGCATGGTCAAATGGAACAGCTGTTAGAGAGCTTGATTTTCATGATACATTTTTGGCTGCTGATTATAGTCACCCTGGGGATAATATTCCTCCTCTATTAAGTGTAGCCCAACAAAATAAAAAAAGTGGTTTAGATCTTTTAAGAGGAATTATTACTGCTTACGAAGTTCAGGTTAACCTAGTTAAAGGAATTTGTTTACATAAGCATAAAGTAGATCATATAGCTCACTTAGGACCAAGTGTTGCTGCTGGATTAGGAACAATGCTTAAATTAAATACTGAAACAATTTATCAGGCAGTACAACAAGCTTTACATACAACTGTTTCAACTAGACAATCTCGAAAAGGTGAGATTTCAAGTTGGAAAGCATACGCCCCAGCTCATGCAGGTAAACTTGCTATAGAAGCTGTTGATCGTGTTATGCGAGGTGAAGGCGCACCAAGTCCAATATATGAAGGCGAAGATAGTGTAATTGCTAGAATACTAGATGGAAAAAAGGCTAATTACAAAGTCCCACTACCTAAAAAAAATGAAAGTAAAAAAGCTATATTAGAGACTTACACTAAGGAATACTCTGCAGAATATCAATCACAGGCTTTAATTGATCTTGCTAAAAAATTAAAATCAAAAATATCAGATTTAAATCTAATTAAAAAAATTGATATTTTTACAAGTCATCACACTCATTACGTAATTGGAACTGGAGCAAACGACCCCCAGAAAATGGACCCTAATGCAAGCAGAGAAACACTTGATCACTCAATTATGTATATTTTTGCAGTAGCTTTAGAAGATGGTGATTGGCACCATGTAAAATCATATACAAATGCTAGAGCTAATAAAAAAAGTACTATTAAAATTTGGAAATCAATTACAACTTATGAAGACAAGAAATGGACTAAAAAATATCACGATCCAAACCCTAAGAAAAAATCATTTGGTGCAAGAGTGGTTGTAACATTAAATAATGGTAAAAAGATTATTGAACAACTTGATCGTGCTGATGCCCATCCATATGGCGCAAGACCATTTAAAAGACAAAATTATATTAATAAATTTCTTACATTAACAGATGGAATTCTTGATAAAAAAGAAAGTAATCGTTTTTTAAAGACAGTTCAAAATCTTAAAAACCTAAAAGCAGGTCAGCTGGATAAATTAAATATTGAAATTAAAAAAAGTAAATTAAAAAGAAATTTAAAAAAAGGAATATTTTAGTGCACTTCGTTGATAAAGAACCAAGTCAAAAAAGAATAGATTTTAACGAAAAACTTAAATCAAATAAAATTTTAAGAGTTCCTGGTGCTTATAATCCTTTAACAGCAAAATTAATTGAAGAAATTGGCTATGATGCTGTTTATGTATCTGGCGGTGTAATGGCAAATGATTTAGGGTTTCCTGACATCGGATTAACTACTCTTCAAGATGTCAGCACTAGATCTTATTTAATCTCTAGAGTTACTAATCTACCAACAATTGTTGATATAGATACAGGATTTAAATCTTGCAAGGAAACTATTGAAACATTTGAGGAATTTGGAATTACAGCTGTTCATTTAGAAGATCAAATTGAAAGAAAAAGATGTGGTCATCTTGATAATAAAGAGCTGATTTCAACTGAAGCTATGGTTGATAAAATTAAAGAATGTGTGGCTGCAAAAAAAGATGATAACTTTAAAATTATTGCAAGATCAGATGCAAAAGGTGTTGAGGGAATAGATAAAATGATCGATAGATGTAAAGCGTACATTGATGCTGGTGCTGAGATTATTTTTCCAGAGGCTTTACAAAATGAAAATGATTTTGAAAAAGTTAGAAAAGAATTATCCTGTTACTTGTTAGCTAACATGACTGAATTTGGTAAATCAAAACTTTTTAATTTCAAAGAATTAGAAAATTTTGGTTATAATATAGTGATTTATCCAGTAACCACTCAAAGATTAGCAATGAAAAATGTTGAGGATGGATTAAGAGACATTTATGCAGATGGACACCAAAACAATATAATTGATAAAATGCAGACAAGAAAAAGGCTATACGAACTTGTTGAATATGAAAAATACAATAGTTTGGACGAGAAAATTTATAATTTTAGTACGGAAGGACATGAATAATGAGCGATAATATCAAAAAAGGTTTAATGGGTGTAACAGTTGATGAAACTGCAATTTCAAAAGTTATGCCTGAAATTAACTCACTAACCTACAGAGGTTATGCTGCTCAAGATTTATGTGCCAATTGTCAATTTGAAGAAGTTGCTTATTTGATTTTAAATGGTCAGCTACCAAATAAAAAACAACTTAATGGATTTATTAAAGAAGAAACTAAAGAAAGATCTCTTTCAAAGGGTTTAATAAATATTTTAAAAAATATGCCAAAAAAATCTCACCCTATGGATGTTGCAAGAACTGCAGTGAGCTTTATGGGTTTAGAAGATAAAGAAACTCCGAGTAATAAACCTGAAGCAAATTTAAGAAAAGCAATGAGGATTTTTTCTAAAACTCCAACAGCATTAGCTGCATTTTACAGATTAAGAAAAGGGAAAAAAATTATTAGTCCAAAAAAAAAATTAAGCTTTGCTGAAAATTTTTTTCATATGTGTTTTGGGAAAGTACCTAACAAAGATATTGTAAAAGCATTTGATGTTTCTTTGATATTATATGCAGAACATAGTTTTAATGTATCTACTTTTACTGCAAGAACTATTACTAGTAGTCTTTCCGATATTCATGGAGCTATTGCTGGTGCTATTGCAAGTTTAAAAGGACCTTTACATGGTGGTGCTAATGAGGAAGTAATGCACATGATGAAAAAAATTAAAAAACCAGAAAATGCATTTAAATGGATTAATAATGCTTTAAATAAAAAAAGTGTTGTTATGGGTTTTGGTCACAGAGTTTATAAAAGTGGCGACTCGAGGGTTCCAACGATGAGAGAATATTTTGGAAAAGTTGCTAAGATTAAAAAAGATAAAACCTATGAAAAAATTTATGATATCGTTGAAAAGGTAATGATTGATAGAAAAGATATCCATCCAAATGTTGATTACCCTACTGGTCCTACTTACCATTTAATGGGTTTTGACACAGATTTCTTTACACCAATTTTTGTAATATCGAGGATTACAGGTTGGTCAGCTCACATCATAGAACAGCACGCTTCAAATAGATTGATCAGACCACTTGCTGCTTATAATGGCAATAAGTATAGAAAAGTTAAATCTTTAACCAAAAGGTAATTAATTTTTTTCAATTTTTGCAAACCTATCATTGCATATAATTGAACACTTATAATTATTGTTAGCTACAAACTCATCTATTGCCTTTTTTACCCCAGGTGCTTGATATAAATCATAGTCATCACAAAGTACTACGCCATCATTTTGAATAACTTCACTGCAACAATTTAAATCATTCATTACAGTTTTGTATTCATGTCCCCCATCTAAAAAAACATAGTTTATTTTAGCCATATCAATCTTATTTAATAATTTATTTGAATTACCTTTAATCAAAGACACATTATGTTTGAATTTTTTAAGCAGCTCTTCAACTGCTTCAACGCTATAAGGATTTTGTCTTTTTATGTATTTAAAATAGATTGTTTTTAGAGGGTTTGAAAAACTTGTATTAGGAATAACTTCATTGATATTTTCCTCATTTTCTTCAAATAAATCTAAGCCAATATACTTAAAATCATTTCCATGGATCTTATGTAGTGCCTCACATACATTTCTTCCTGTAACTCCATGAAATACTCCAACTTCTAAAAATATTTTTGGTTTTTTACTAATTATTTCATTTAAGAAAAATTCACCTACGCCTGGTTGTTTTAAGCTAGTCTTTCTATAGTATTTTTTGTACTTCAAATTAACTAAAAGCTTCTACCCAAGTACCTTGAGTTGATGCCTTAGAATATTCAGTTGCACGTCCTTCAAAGAAGTTCATGTGCTCAACTCCATTAAGCATATCATCAAGCCATGTTAAAGGATTCTTATCGATATCATAAATTGCCTCTAAACCTAATTGAGTAAGTCTTCTGTTAGCAATAAACCTAATATAATCTTTAACTTCTTGAGCAGTTAAACCTTCCATTGGCCCCATTTGGAAAGCTAAATCAATGAAAGCATCTTCATGCTCAATAATTGTTCTACAAGCTTGATAAAGTTCTTTCTTAAATTCAGGTGTCCAGATTTCAGGATTTTCATTAATGAATTCTTTAAATAATCTGATCATTGAATTACAGTGAAGTGTTTCATCTCTAACAGACCAAGTTACAATTTGGCCCATACCCTTCATTTTATTGTGTCTTGGAAAGTTAAGTAAAATTGCAAAACTAGCAAACAACTGAAGTCCTTCAGTAAAAGCACTAAATACAGCAACTGTTAATGCAATATCTTTTTTTGAACTCATGTCAAAATTTTGCATATAATCATACTTATCTTTCATTTCTTTATATTTCATGAAAGCAGAATATTCAGACTCTGGCATACCGATTGTATCTAAAAGATGTGAGTAAGCAGCAATATGAACTGTTTCCATAGCAGCAAAAGCTGTCATCATCATTAATACTTCTGTGGGCTTAAACACTGTTGTGTAATGTCTTAAATAACAGTTGCTAACCTCAACATCAGCTTGAGTAAAAAATCTAAAAATTTGTGTTAATAAATTTTTTTCAGATACTGTTAAATTTTTTTGCCAATCTCTAACGTCATCACCTAGCGGTACTTCTTCTGGTAACCAGTGAATTCTTTGTTGCGTTAGCCATGCATCGTAACACCATGGGTATCTGAAAGGTTTATAAACTGGATTTTCAACTAGTAATCCCATTTTTTGTGGTTGAATAATTTCTTTTTTTTCAGGCTGAATAACTTCAGACTTCATTTTTTCTACTGACATGATAGGCACTCCTCGTATTCTGGTTGTTCTGTTGTTTGTTTCTTTTTATAAACGTTTGCAGTAACATCAGTTTTTGAAGCGTCACTAATATTTTCTGCACGTTGAATTGATTTAGACCTACAGTAATAAAGACTCTTTAAGCCTTTTTTCCATGCATCAAAATGAATTTTATGTAATTCTTTTTTATGCACATCTGCTGGTAAAAATAAGTTGACTGACTGAGCTTGAGAAATAAATGGAGTTCTGTCTCCACTTAATTCGATGATCCATTTTTGATCTAATTCAAAAGCAGTCTTAAATACGTCTTTTTCTATATCAGTTAAGAAATCTAGATGTGATACAGAGCCCTGATTATTGGTAATACCCGACCAGATCTCATCAGTATTTTTTCCATAACCCTCTAGCACTTCAACTAAATATCTATTTCTAACATTAAAAGATCCTGATAGAGTTTTGTGTGTATAGCTATTTGCTGCTACCGGTTCAACTCCAGGCGAAGCTCCACCACATATTACAGAAATAGAAGCTGTTGGTGCAATAGCTGTTTTGTTCGAAAATCTCTCATTAAATCCATACTCAGCAGCATCAGGACAGGCTCCTCTTTCTTCTGCTAAATCTTTTGATGCTTGATCAACGCCTTCTTGAATTTTCTTAAATATTTTTTTATTCCAGGCTTTAGACATTACCGACTCTAGTGGAATATTGTTTTTTTGTAAGAAAGAATGAAATCCCATTACACCTAGACCAACACTTCTTTCTTTTTCTGCTGCATAAGTTGCATCTGAAAACTGTTCTGGTGCTCTCTTAATGAAGTCGGACAAAACATTATCTAAAAAACGCATGACATCATCAAGCATATTTTCATCATCTTTCCATTCATCATATTTCTCAAGATTAAGAGAAGACAAGCAGCATACAGCTGTTCTATCTCTTCCATCTTTATCTATTCCAGTAGGTAGAGTTATTTCGCTACATAAATTTGATGTTTTAACAGTAAGACCTGCCAACTTATGATGTTGTGGAATTAATCTATTAACTGTATCGATATAAATAATATAAGGTTCACCAGTTTCAATTCTAGCAGTTAACAATCTAATCCATAAATTTCTAGCTGACATTGTTGACTGAACCGATCCATCAGCGGGGCTTTTTAGTGCCCATTGCTCATCATTTTCAACAGCTCTCATAAATGCATCTGATAACAAAACACCGTGATGTAAGTTTAATGCTTTTCTGTTTGGATCACCACCTGTTGGTCTTCTCATCTCAATAAATTCTTCAATTTCTGGATGATCAACTGGTAGATAACATGCTGCAGACCCTCTTCTTAGTGAGCCTTGACTAATTGCCATTGTTAAAGAATCCATAACTTTAATAAAAGGAATTATTCCTGAAGTTTTTCCAACTTTACCAATTTTTTCACCAATAGATCTTAGATTTCCCCAATAACTTCCTATGCCACCACCTTTAGCAGCTAACCAAACATTTTCGCTCCAAAGATCAAGAATTCCATTTAAACTATCTGAAGCTTCATTTAAAAAACAAGAAATAGGCAATCCTCTTTTCGTTCCACCATTAGATAAAACTGGAGTTGCAGGCATGAACCATAAATTACTAATATAATTATAAATTCTTTGTGCATGTAAATTGTCATCAGCGTAAGAGCTTGCAACACGTGCAAATAAATCTTGGTAAGACTCGTTTGGTCCCAAATACCTATCGGTTAAAGTTGCACGACCAAAATCGGTTAAATTTGCGTCTCTTGAACGATCAATTTTAATAATTATACCTGTCTCATTTTGGAATAATTCAGTTTCATTACTTAAAGAAAAAAGATCTGGTCTTTTTTCATTTGAGATCTCGTTAGAGACTGGGCTATATTCGGAGACAGCTTTCTTTAGGGCCTGGGATAAAATTTTATTCATATAATTAAGTATTATAATTTGTTATTGTGGCGAAAACAACTACATGTTGTATGCGCTTAGTATTGATATACTATATAAACAACAAATCAATAGAACATTTATAGAACGTGAAAAAAAATTAATCAATAAAAAAATTAAAAAAAGGTTAAGTAATCAACAGATGAATCAAAATATAAAAATAGATCCATATGGTTTTAGAGAATACGACGCACGTTGGTTGTATGAAAAAGACATTAACAGTGAAGGAATCACGAATCTTGGTAAAGGTCTAGGAACACAAATAAAAATCCATACTCAAAAAAACAACCCAAGAATTATCGTTGGTCATGATTATAGATCTTACAGTGAAGAAATAAAAATTGCTCTTAAAAAAGGTTTAATTTCAACCGGATGTCACATCGAAGATGTAGGCTTGTCATTATCTCCTATGGTTTATTTTGCCCAATTTAATTTAGATGCAGATGCTGTTGCAATGGTTACAGCAAGTCATAATGAAAATGGTTGGACTGGTGTAAAAATGGGTATCAAAAAAGGCTTAACTCATGCACCTGAAGAAATGAAAGAACTAAAAGATATCACTTTAAATGAAAAGTTTTCAAATGGTGAAGGAACTGAAAAACAAATAGAAAATTTTCAACAAATTTATAAAGATGATTTGATAAATAAAAATAAAATAACTAAAAAAATTAAAGCAGTTGTTGCTTGTGGAAATGGTACCGCTGGAATATTTGCACCCGATATTTTAAGAGGTATTGGCTGTGAGGTGATAGAGCTTGATTGTAATTTAGATTGGACTTTTCCAAAATACAATCCAAACCCTGAAGATTTAGAAATGCTTCATGCTATTGCAAAAGCTGTAAAAGATAATGATGCAGATATAGGTTTTGGCTTTGATGGTGATGGAGATAGGGTTGGAGTAATTGATGATAAAGGTAATGAAATATTTTCTGACAAAATTGGTTTATTAATTGCAAGAAACTTATCAGCTATACATAAAAATTCTAAGTTTATAGTTGATGTCAAATCTACTGGTCTTTATGCAGCTGATAAAATTTTATCAGATAATAATTGTGAAACGATTTACTGGAAAACTGGTCACTCACATATTAAGAGAAAAGTTAACACTGAAAAAGCTTTAGCTGGCTTTGAAAAAAGTGGACACTTCTTTTTTAATCAACCGTTAGGTTTTGGTTATGATGATGGAATTAATTCAGCTATTCATGTTTGTCATCTTCTAGATAATCAAAACAAAATGATGAGTGAAATAATTAATGAACTACCAAATACTTTCCAAACTCCAACCATGGCCCCTTTTTGTAAAGATGAAGAAAAATATCAAGTAGTTGAAGGTTTGGTTAAACAAATTGAAGAAATTAAAGATAATAAAACTAAAATTGATGATCAAATTATTACTGAGATTTTAACTATTAATGGTGTAAGATTTTCTTTTGAGGATGGTTCGTGGGGTTTAATTAGAGCGTCATCAAACAAACCATCATTAGTAATTGTTACTGAAAGTCCAACCTCAGATAATAGAAAGAAAAAAATCTTTAATTTTATTGATGATTTACTTCAAAAAACTGGCAAAATTGGCGAATACGACCAAAAAATATAAAGTTTAACAACCAAAAAATATATTTTTAAATTTACTTAAATAATTTATTTAAATGTTATTGTAACTTCTGGCTCACGAGCATCAAAAAGACAATATTTATCTAAACCAACTGTAACATCAGAAGCAGCAACAACACCTTTGGTGCTGAAAGCCATAGTGATTTGAGGTGTTATTAAAGAAACAGTATAAGGAGTGCTAAGTGCATGTATCATAAGCATATTGTCTCCAGAAATAGACTTGTGAATTGCCTTTTTAGCACCTTCATCTTGGGTTCCATAAGTTGTCCAACTTGAATTGGATGTTGTGTTAGAACAATTATCATCTGATTTATTGCACATTGTTACGGCTGTGTTCTTCATTCTTACTTCCATAGGTTCAGAAGTTCCGTCATTCGCAACGACTGGTGCATGAGTATATTTTCTAGCTTCTTCATGTCCCGAAGTGCCTCCATAATTAGCATCAGTTACAGCTACAGTATTGCATGTATGCGTCCCTCCATTTAAAGAAATTGCAGTACTGTTTTGTGCAATAATAGTTCTGTCCATAGTTGTTTTCATATGTGTGTAAGTTTCTCCTAGAGGTAAAGAAGCTGGGTTACCATATTTTGACACCACTGCACCAATATCGACAGAGGCAATATCCATCTGTTGGGTAGTTGACCCTACTATAACTGCTCCCTCACATGAGCCTGCTGAACTTCCCGTGCAAAGCTCTACTTGTTTTATTGTAACTTTATATAGTGAAGCATCCACACCCTTTGTTTCTGCGTTTACAGAATTTAACTGAATTGAAAAAATAAATAACAAAGATATTAATAAATTAAGTTTTTTCATAATTAATCTGCTCTCGATATTACTGTTGACCCACTAAATTCAATCATAATTTTATTATTTCTTTTTACTTTAGCAATCATTTCATCTGACATATCTTTTTCTTTTTTCCAAATCTGATTACTTACTCCGTCTTGAGCTGTTGCACCTTCTCTAGGCGGGTGAACAAAAATAATATTTGCATAATATTCATCTTCTAAACCTTTTTTATCTTTATCATCATAAGCAGCTTCAAAAGCTAAATTAGGTGTTAACAACATTTCAGTTCCGATTTTTGAACCTTCTAAATCCTCTCTTTCAGCACCATTCCATTTATAATTGTTGTAAAAAATATCTGCCCAATGTAAGTAAGGGATTTGAGATGTTAGCTCTATATCATATCCATCTAAAACTTCTTCATCCACACTACCATTATCAATTTTTTTATAATAGTTTGAAGTTAAACCCATAACAGCATTTTTAATTTCACCACCAATACTTCCTCTAGTATTGCCATAATGATCATAATCTAAAAATATATTTAAACCTGTTAGTGCATGACTATCATCACTTAAAAACCTTTTACCCATTCCAAGGTTACCAACATATCTTTCTTTGTTTAACTTTTCTGTATTAGATAAAGAGAACTGCATAAATGTGTTGTTATTAGAGTTCTTTTCAATTTCTCTGACACCTAAGATACTAAAATCTGGTTTATAATTTTCTCTTAAATCTATACTAACTTCAGTTGTTCCTTCGCCCGGAATTAAATTTGAGATAAAATCACTTGCAGTATTTGCAATTTTATTTGGGATATCCTCCGCTTGGCTATTAAAAGCAAGCAATAGTATACTAGTTATTAAAATTATCTTTTTCACATATGATAAATACATCAATTACCAGAAAAAAAGAAGAGCTATTTAACCTATAATGGGTCGAATAAACTGTTAATAAATCTAACATTCAATAAACGAATCTTACGCAAATATGAGAGAATCGGTTAAAAATTATTTAGAGGTGGTGTAGGGAGACTGAAACCACCTCGGCACCTTAAAAAATTTTTTTTAATTTACCCAAAATCAAATTTAAATTCTCTTTAGAGTAAATTTTTCCTTTTTTAACCCAAACAGATAATGGCCATGTTAAATCATTTTTATATCTAGCAATAATATGGATGTGCAATTGAGGGACTATATTACCAATTTTTTCGACATTAAGTTTTTTAGTTTTAAAAACTTTTTTCATTAATTTGCTGACATATACAATCTCTTTTATTAATAAAATCTGATCTTTAGAATTCAATTCAGTGATATCTGTAATTCCTTTTCTTTTTGGAATTAGAATAATCCAAGGAAATTGTTGGTTATCAATTAACCTGACACTACATAATTTTAAATCTGAAATATAATGAGATGATTTTATAAAGTTTTTGTTTATTTTATTCATTAGGTTGAAAGTTATTCATTTAAAGATTTGTTGCAATTGTTATTTCTTATATAGTTGAATAATGGCAGATAAAAAAATTAGATCCGTTGCAAAAACATTTTCTTGGAGATTTTTTATTTTTATTTATTGGATGATTTTTGGCTATATTTATACTGGAACTTTTACAGGAGCTGGCATATTGGGCTTAGGTTCAATTATTCCTCTTTTTTTCTATTACTTTCATGAAAGAATTTGGAATAAAGTTAAATGGGGTGTTAATTAAATTATTTAATAATAATTATAAATATTTTTTAAGTTTATCAGAAATGTTTACTTTTTTATTATTGACAAAATCTTCATGATTTTTTTCAATAGTATTTAGTTCATATAAATAATTTACCATAACACCAAAAGATCTTTTAAAACCTACTTCTGAAATATTAGCATTAATAATTATATCATCAACAATTGCACCATTACCTAAGTGAAATCTACTAACATCATTTACTGGTAGGCCTTTGTTATTTTTTTCATTAACTATGTAATGAGTTGCTAATTTCATCAATATATCTTTATTATCAATAAATCTTTTATCACCCATTTTTAAATCTTTAGATTTTAAAAAAGATGTGTCTTTATTTTTTAAAGTACCTAAAATATTTTCAATCTTTTTATCATCTTGATATGAAAACCAATCTGCAAATCCAGGTATAGGTGACAGTGTGCCAAAATTTTTAATATGTGGTAACTCTTCTTGAATTTCATAAACAACTCGTTTGATTAAAAAATTTCCAAGAGTTACTCTCGATAAGCCTTCTTGACAGTTGCTTATAGAATAAAACGTTGCAGTGTCAGCGTCTTTTGAATCATTGCTTGATGGTTTCATTAACTCTTGTATTGATTTACCTAATCCTTTTGTTAAAGCAACTTGAACAAAAATAATTGGTTCATCTTCTAGAGCTGGATGAAAATAAGAGAAAAATCTTCGATCTTCACCTAATCTTCTTTTTAATTCATTCATATCTTTAATATGATGAACTCTCTCATATTGTATTATTTTTTCTAATACTGCAGCCTTTGTATCCCAAGTAATTTTTTCAAGTTTTAAAAATCCTGGATTAAACCAATCTCTAAACAAAAATCTTAAATCATCATCTAAACCTTTAAGCTCAGAATTATCTTTTAAAATTCTTAATAGATCTTCTCTAAGGTCCACTATAATTGAAGTTCCATTAGGAGCCATATTCATTCTCCTAAACAAAACTCCCCTGTTACCTTCTGAAATTTTAAATAAATTATATAAATTTTTTTCGTTTTGATTTTTTTGATAAACGTCTATTGCATCATTAACTTTTGTAAAACTAGGCTTATATTTTTCATTTATCTTTTTGAAAAACAAAAGCTTATTCTCATCAGAAAGAGTAAGGTATAATTCTGTAATATCTCTTGCAACAGCTATTCCAAAAGCAGCTCCTTTGTTTGAAATTAAATCATCACACAAAGATAAGATTGTTTCTAAATCATTTTTTTTTATAACTTTTCTTTTAAAAAGTTTTTCTCCTGCATCAGCGATAGAAGAAATGATTTGCTTGAAATTAAACATCGGTAATGATTATCACAAATAATTTTTACATAAATGTTTTATTTATCACACGTTAAAAGCCTTCATTCTTTTGATTTTTAGGTATTTTTATTAATCTAATTTAAAAAAAAAGCTTAGAAAAAATATTTTATGTGCTAGTAATTCTCGATGCTAGATAAAAGAAAATTTTACATTAATGGTAAATGGGTAGATCCTATTAAACCTAATGATTTAGATGTAATCAATCCATCAACTGAAGAAACTTGCGCTGCAATATCTTTAGGATCAAAAGAAGATACTAATCTTGCGGTTAGTGCTGCTAAAGTAGCTTTTGAAACTTGGAAAGATAGTTCTAAGGATGATAGAATTAATCTACTTGAAAAACTATTAACTATTTACAAAAAAAGATATGGAGAAATGGTTGATGCAATTTCAACTGAAATGGGAGCTCCCATGGATTGGTCATCTGATGTTCAGACTGCTAGTGGTCAATCTCATTTAGAAGATTTTATTTTAAGATTAAAAGAATTTGAATTTGATAGAAAATTTAATTCAGAATCTAATAATCGTATATGTTATGAGCCCATTGGAGTTTGTGGTCTTATTACTCCATGGAACTGGCCAATGAATCAAATAGCATTAAAGGTTGTGCCTGCTTTTGCAGCAGGTTGTACAATGATTCATAAACCCTCAGAAATAGCACCTCTATCAGCAATGTTATTCGCTGAAATGATTGACGAAGCTGGATTTCCTCCAGGAGTGTTTAATTTAGTCAATGGTGATGGTGTTGGGGTTGGAACAGAAATTTCTAGTCATCCTGACATAGATCTAGTTTCTTTTACAGGTTCAACACGTGCTGGAAAATTGATATCTAAAAATGCAGCTGAGACAATTAAAAGAGTTTGTCTTGAATTAGGTGGTAAAGGTGGAAATATTGTATTTGCAGATTCATATCCTAATGCAGTTAGAGATGGAATTAGAAATGTAATGAGCAACTCAGGTCAATCTTGTGATGCGCCAACTAGAATGTTGGTAGAAAAATCTATTTATGAAAGAGCTATAAAAGAGGCTGCAGATGAGGCTAATTTAATAAAAGTTGATCATTCAAATAAAAAAGGTGATCACATTGGACCTGTAGTTTCAAAAACACAATATGATAAAATTATTAATTTAATTCAAAGTGGTATTGATGAAGGAGCAACATTAGCTGCTGGTGGTCCAGAATTACCAAATGGTATGAATAAAGGATACTTTATTAAGCCTACAATTTTTACGGATGTAAAAAATGATATGAGAATTGCAAAAGAGGAAATATTTGGACCAGTGCTATCAATCATTCCATTTGAAACTGAAGAGGAAGCTATAAAAATTGTAAATGATACTGAGTATGGCCTTGGAAATTTCTTACAAACTGAAGATAAAGAAAAAGCAAAAAGAGTATCAAGAAAATTAAATGCTGGAATAATTTATGTGAATGGAATTGGACCAGACTCTGGAACACCTTTTGGTGGATTTAAACAATCTGGTAATGGCCGCGAAGGTGGTGTTTGGGGTTTAGAAGAATATTTAGAAGTCAAAACAGTAACAGATTGGTAAAGATAAAATGATTGGTTACGTAATGGTTGGGACAAACGACCTTAACAAATCAATTACATACTACGATACTCTATTAGACTTATTGGATCTAAAAAGAGTTGATACATCAGATGATTATGCTGCCTATGCATCAAAAAATAATCCTAAAAATATAGAGTTTTATGTAACAAAACCAGCTAATGGAGATAAAGCAAATTTTGGTAATGGTACTCAAATATCTTTTATTACTGATACTAAAGAAGTTGTTGAAAGATTTCATGAGCTAGGGGTTGAACTTGGTGGAAAAAGTGAGGGAGGACCAGGTGAGAGACCTGAGGGTTCTAAAGTTTATTATTCTTATGTTAGAGATTTAGATGGTAATAAAATATGTGTTTTTACTAACATCTAGTCATAAAATTAATGACTTATAATTTAATTAAACAAAGATTAGAAAATAATGACACTATAATCCTAGATGGTGCAATTGGTGCTGAACTTGAAAAAAAGGGAGCAAAAATGCATAAAGATTTATGGTGTGGTACATGCTCTGTAGAGAGTCCAGATTTAGTAAAGAAAGTTCATGAAGAATATATTTTAGCTGGTGCAGATATAATCACTACAAATACATACGCAACTACACCTATTGCTATGAAGCAATACGGCTTTGACAATCAAATTAGTGAATTTAATAAAAAAAGTGTTCAACTGGCAAAAGAGGCAGTTAAAAATACAAATAAAGATGTTGCTATAGCTGGGAGCGTTTCAACTTTTGGAAGCTTATACAAATATGGTCTTAAAGCTATGAAACCAGGATTTAAGGAACAATTAAATATTTTATCTAATGAGGGAGTTGATTTAATTATATTGGAAGCAATGTCATCTCAGGCTGATATAGTTGAAACGATTATTGAGTGCTCTTCACAAACAAAACTACCTATATGGTTATCTATATCTTGTGTAATAAATGATAATACCAACAAAGTTATGCTTGGTTATAATGATACGGTAGATACTGATACAAATGTTTATGAAGACTTTGAGACATCGATGAATAATTTTAGTAAAATTCATCAAGGACCAATTTTAATAGCTCACTCTGATATCGAAGTTACAGGTCAGGCAATTAAAATAGCAAAAAAAAAATTTAATGGTGTGTTAGGTGCTTATCCTAATAGAGGGCATTATGAAAAACCTCACTGGAAATTTGTAGATAATATTACTCCTAGTGAGTATTTGGAAAAAACAAAATCATGGGTAGAGGATGGTGCGCAGATTGTTGGAGGCTGTTGTGGTGTAGGTGTTGAGGAAATAAAAGCAATATCTGTATTAAAAAAAAATCAAAATGTCTAATAATGAAGATATATTTAATCAGACCAAAATTGAAATAGAAAAACTGTGGTCTAACAATGAAAAATTAACTAATTTTGTTAACTGGCCAAAAAATTTAGTTTTAACAAATAAATCTAAAAATAAAATAAACGTAACGCAAAAACTTTCATCTTGGAAATCAAATAATGATCAACAAATAGATAAGATTCATAATTTAATTTCAAACTTAGCGCCACATGTAAATTGGAATAATGGATATAGTGAAGATCAAACAAGCAAGGAATTTTTAGATAAATATGGTTTTTTTGAATTAATAGGTCCGACTGGTCATTTTGTAACCACTGATATGGCATTATATGTAAATTATTTAGATAAAAACTCATATTATCCATGGCACAACCATGAAGCAGAAGAACTTTATTTTATCGTTTCGGGAGAAGCAAAATTTGAAAGTGAGAGTGAAAAACCAAAAATATTAAAGTCAACAGATACCCGTTTTCATAAAAGTTATGAAGCACATAGGATTACTACTACAAATAAAAACATTTTATCGTTTGTAATTTGGAAAAATAAATATGAAAATGTATCTAAAATATTAGATTAAAAAATTAATAATGTGTCAGATAAAAATTTAAAAGAAGAGCTAAACCCAAGTCTTGTTGTTATAAAAGATAATAAACCAAGATGGTATCTTCCAGAAACTCGAAGAGATGGTTATCGAAATTTACACAAAATAAATAGGTACGGTTTATTGTATAGATCTGATCTGGTTTTAAAATTAGAAAAAAATTATAATCAAGAAATTGAAAAAATTCCTTCTGTTCAAAAAATGTTAAATCACAAATACTTTTGTTCTTTATTGATTGGAAAAGGTCAGGATTTACTTTTTGAAAAATATGCAGATGATTTTACCGAAGAAAATCCGCAAACAATAATGTCTATTACTAAAATGTTTGTAAATTTATTTGTTGGGGAACTTGTTGAGAACAAAACTATCGATTTAGATCAAAAAATTTCTCATTATCTTCCAGAGATTGGAACTGGTTATGCCACAGCTACAATTCAAGAAGTTTTGGATATGAATATTGAAAACTCTTATAGTGAAGATTATACCGATCCTTATACATCATCATTTTTACATGAACCGGTTAATGGATGGAGATTACCAGCTAATTTAGATGATAAAATGGGGCAAGAAGAGTTTTTAAATACAATTAAGTCCAATAAAGACAAAGATTTAAAAAACTCATCAGACTTATCTCATTATAAATCTGCTAACACAGATGTCATTGGTCTTTTGGTAGAAAAAGTGAGTGGAAAAAAACTAAGTCAGTGGGTTTTAGAAGCAGTTGAAGCTGCTGGTTTTGAAGATGCACTTTATATTGGTACAGACAGATTTAGTATGCCTTGGATATCTGGGGGAGGATGTTTGATTTCTAGAGATTTTTTAAGATATGGCTTGTTGTTTTCAAGAAAAGGTCATGGAGTTGGGAATAGAAAAGTTGGTTCAAAAAAATTTTTTGATGAAACTCTTAAAAATAAAGGAACTAAGTACATGGAATTATCTCCTAATAAATATTTATACTATTCAAATTCTACAATGAAATGTGGAGATTGGATCGGACATTCTGGTCTTGCTGGTCAATTTTTAGCAATTAATTTAAAAAATGGGATTGTTGCCTCATACTTTTCTGTCATTGAAACAGACTCTGGTACTGATGAAAATTATAAAAGAGATATGATAAATATGCTGGATGAAATAGTTAATAAAAATTTCTAAAGATCAACTTTGATTAATTTTATCTGCTATTAATATTTTTCTTTGCATTTCACGAAGCACAGGTTTCTCAATAAGTTTACCATCTATTACTACTAATCCTGTATCTGATGAATTAAATTGATCTACAATTCTTTTAGCTTTACTGATTTCTTCTTTAGAGGGTGTAAATATTTCGTTTAAAATATTTATCTGTTTTGGATGGATAGATCCTTTTCCTGTAAATCCTAAATCTCTTACGAGTTCTGCTTCTTTTTTCATTCCATCCATATTCTCTAAATCTAGATAAGGCACATCTACAACATCAACTCCGACACTAGCTCCTGCATGCACTAATTTAGATCTTGCATATATCAAATTTTCAAACTCACTTGGAACTCTAAGCTCTGCAGCCATATCAACACCGCCAAAATATAACGCAACTATTCTTTTACTAGAATGCGCAATATCATAAATACTTTCAAGCGCTTCATTGGTCTCCATGATTACATGAAGATTAGTATCTAACCCACAGTCCGTCAGCAAATCATCTATAAAAGTTATTTCATCAGGCGTTTTAACTTTAGGTAACATTAAAGATTTAACTTTTATACCACTCGATACAAAAGCCTCTAAATCTAAAAGACCAAACTTAGTTCTTTGACAATTAATTCTAACAACTAATTCTACACCAGTTTTGACTTCAAGAGTTTTAAGAGCCTCTATTGTATTTTTTCTTGCTTCATCTTTATCTTTAATTGCTATTCCATCTTCTAGCTCAATACAAACCATATCAGCACCTGAAGCTATAGCTTTTGGAAACATTTCAGGTTTAAGTCCTGGTGTAAAAATAAAACTACGTCTTACATCTATTTTGTTTGAGTCCATATAATTATTATATCTTATAATTTATTAATTTTTTAATATTTATTTACTTACATTTTCTTTTGGGGATAAGACAACAGCCAAAATTCCTCCAATTATAATAAGAGAGCTTCCTAAAATTTGACGCCATCCAAATGGTTCGTCGGTTAAAATACTTGAGCTTGATACTCCAACCAATATCTCTGAAAGAAAAAGTATTGAGCAAATTCCAGCTCCAATTTGGGTTGGAGCCCAAAGAATTACTATGCCTGTTGGAATGAAATAAAATACAGATAAAACAATCAAAAAAGTTGTCATTGAAACAAAAGCTTCAATCGGAGGCATTTCTCCCAAGTAATCTGCAAGAAAATATCCAGCTACAATATTAAATAATGCTCCATATAAAAAAAATGAAAAAATTATTGGAAACACTCCATCAGTTTTAACAACTTCTAATCTAATCATACCTGCTGCAAAAATAGCTCCTCCAGCTAATGCTATCCAATCCCCAGCATTTTCAGGTAATGGAATAATTGTTTGTTCACTAAAAACTATCCATAATCCACCAAGTGCAAATGCAAGAGATACAGCTCGTTGCCAACCTGGTTTCTTTTTTAAAAATAATATTTCAAAAATAGTCGTCCAGACAGGTGTCATGTAAAATAATATTAGGGCTCTTACAACATCTGTTAGAAGAAAACTTAAAGCATAACAAATAAAACCACCTCCAACTAACAAGCCTGTGAGAGGTAATTCAAATCCAAAGCTTCTTCCTTTAAATTTTCTCCATATTGAAAATGGTAATAATACCAGAACCCCTATTAACATTTGTGCAATTGTCCCCCATCCACCTGTTAAACCACCTTCTTCAAGTATACGTTGAGGCAGCCAATAAATTCCCCAAGCACCTGCTGATAAAGCTAAGGCAACTGAAATTTTAAAATAGTGTGGATGTCTCATAATTAATTGCTAAATTTTGGTTTTATTTTACTATAATTAAACATTTCTTCATATCTTTTTGCAAATGCAATTAATTTTAGATCATCAAATTTTTTTGCTATAATTTGCATTCCCATTGGCAATCCATTTTTATTAAACCCAACAGGTACTGTAATTGTTGGCAGATCTAGCAAACTAGACATTATAAAAACTTCTATCCATCTATGGTAAGTGTCTAATTCAAAATTATTTATTCTTTTTGGAAACTGTACATTTTTATCAAATGGAAAAACTTGAGCAGAAGGTAAAATTAGAAAATCATAATCTTTAAAAACATCATCGACTTCTTTAATGCACTCATTCTTTTGATTTATTGCTTTTTCAATGTCATCATCTTTAATGTTTTCTCCTTTTTTATATTCCCAGATAGCTTGATAAGTCATCTCTTCTATATTTTTTAAATTCATACTTTCAGTATCTTCAAAAATACTTTTAGCTCTAAGTGTTGTCCAGCTATCCCACATTTTAGAGGAATTTATTTTGGGCTGAAGACTTTCTATTAAAATATTATGTTTTTCTAATTCCTTTAAATTAGACTCGCACATACCAATTATTCCATTTTCAAACTGATATGAATTATTCATATCATTTAACCAACCAATTTTAATATTAGAAATTTGTTTGTCTGTTATTTTGCTTTCTTTAAAAGAGCCATCAATATCAAATGACAATGGATCCAATGAGTCACTTCCAGCTATACAATCTAGTAGAATTGACATTTCTTCTGGAGACTTTGCAAAACAACCAGGTGAAGTTAAAACTGTTAATTTACTTATGTTTTTTTCATTAGATCTATCTGTTGGAATTAATCCAGTTGTTGGTCTAAATCCATATATATTTGCAAATGCTGCAGGCCCCCTACAAGAACCCATCATATCTGTGCCATCTGCAAAAGGAATTAATCCAGCTGCAACAGCTGCACCTGCTCCACCACTTGAACCTGCTGATGATTTAGAAAAATCATAAGGATTTGATGTTGGGCCAAAAAGTCTATTAGTAGTATGGCCACCCACGCCTAATTCAGCTGTATTTGTTTTACCAATAATAATTGCTCCACTGTTAATTAAACGATCAACGATTAAAGAATTTTTTTTTGCAATATTATTTTTGTAAGGAGGAAATCCATATGTTGAAGGAATTCCCTCAATATCAAAAAGATCTTTACAAGCTAGTGGTAATCCAAACAAAGGTTTTGATTTATTATCTTCGTTGTCTTTTAAATTTATTTCATGAAAAATTTGTTCTTCTTCTTTTTGAAGTACGATTGCATTTAACGCAGGATTATATTTCTTTATTCTTTCGAGATAAAACTTGACAACTTCTTTAACTGTTACTTCTTTGGATTTTATTAGAGATTTTATTTCTAAAATTGATTTATTCTCAAACATTCAATGAAACTTTTATCGAGCTTTTTTAATCGATGCCAGTGTCATTTCTTTAACTTCTTGTAATGTTGCAATTTTTGGATTAGTTGCAAACGCTTGATCTTTCATAGCTTTTTCTGCAATTCTATCTACACAATCCTCAGGTACTCCAAGTTCACTCAAACTTTTTGGAATTTTTATTCTATCTAGTATTCCTTCAATGTTTGAAATGAACGCATCAACTGAATGATCTTTGAATTGCATAGCTTCTGACATTCTCATAACTTTTTCTTCCATACCTGGTAAATTATATCTTAATACAACTGGTAAAATAATTGCATTAGTTAAACCATGGTGTGTATTATATTCAGCTCCAACCATATGAGCTATTGCATGAACTAACCCAAGACCTTTTAAAAATGAAATACCCGCTAAACAAGAGCCAACATGCATACCTCCTCTTGCAAGTAAATTTGATGGATCTTCTACAGCCGTAACAAGTGATTTAGAAATCAGATTTAATCCTTCCAAAGCTGCTCCATCACACATTGGATTAAAACCAGGAACACAATAACCCTCTATTCCATGAATTAAAGCATCAGCTCCAGTCCAAGCAGTTAAATTTGATGGAAGTCCAATAGTAAGTTCTGGATCAATTAAGGCTAACGATGGTCTAACATCTGGATGCCACATACAAAATTTCATT
>JACLAB010008088.1_pt1 | contig 41405 bp, 63 predicted proteins | sample 8027921 | NCBI WGS metagenome assembly JACLAB01 (sample SAMN15725117, study PRJNA655200) | protist metagenome | isolation source: fluorescence activated cell sorting (FACS) single amplified genomes of... | place: USA: West Boothbay Harbor, Gulf of Maine | collected 2000-07-19 | reverse complement strand
ATCGCGTCCAATGGTGGCAAGTTTAAATCATAGGATGATTCCAAAATATCGCGGACATTACAAGCGTCGGTAAAACTACCAACGTAATCTTGATAATTGAATCTTATATAATCACCTAACGCGCTAGCGATAATATCAGTATGCGCGCCAGACTCGCCAAGAAATGATTCAAGCGTATCAACGAAAACATACGGGGATTTTATTTTATGTCGCATATCAAGACTCCTCGATGTAATAACAGATTGCAAGAATACATAAGATAATAAACGGGATTAATATATAGTTGCTAATTATCATAATGTACCACCAAACTCAAATGCCCAAACTAGTAAAACGATTGAGCCGCTAACGGCTAGTAGTATATGAAATAAGTTATTAAGCATTTTATTGCGCTTGCGAGTATTGCGGCGTTTTTGGGTTCTTGTATATATTCTTGTCATTTTAGATAATCCTTTTTATCAGTGTTGTTAATATAAATACGTTAGTAAATTAGGGGCTATATTGCAAACCCCTTAGAGTTGATATTATGATACATCAAATAATTCGGTTGGGTATTTTACCATATAATAACCGTTACCTATGTAATTAGATTTAAATATAGTTTTACCTTTTGAAGTCTTTACTGATTCCCAACCATCCTTTAAAGGATCACTTGCACAACCTAATTTAATTAACTGAGCAACCATTGCTAACTTTGTTTTTCTATCTACTGTGTTTGTTGTAATAGACATTTTGATAAATCCTTATATCAGTGTTTATATTATATATATTTTATACGTGATTCGGGGGTATATTGCAACCCCCTTTTGAATTAATCCCTCATCCCATGTACTATAATATCAACTACGTTTATAGCCTCTTTTTTAGTCATACTTACACTCGTTAAAAGATTGTAAAGAGTAAGCGCGAGATTGTCAGATAAGTAAGTAAATTGACTAGCCATATTGCCTTGCCAAACTATAACTTGATTCCCATCAATTCCAAACTTAGCTATTGATGTTAGGGTATTGAGAGTCGTTGCAATCTCAATGTTGCTTACTTTATTAGTCATACGATTCGGCCTCCTTAGCCAACTGATTTAAAGATATATATAATGTACAACATGATTCGTTTATTGTCAAGGGGAACAAACACAGAACAAATATAAATAAATATAATTTAAGGGGTTGACACGCTGTAACGCCGCCGAATCAATTTCATGAGTTACACCACTCTAAAGGTCTAGAGGCTGTCACAGGCTAAATTTGAGCGTTCCAAGGTGGGTTTACATATATACTAAAAAATGTTAAAATGGACTGATGCCGAATCAAAACATATCTATGCACTAGACGCATACCTAACATGCATTTGTTGCATACCATAGACCTGCGGAACGAATCATAAACATTGGAGTCAATAGGTTATATTGTCACATATGCATTGAACGCATACCAGCTATGACTTGACAATACTATAATGCTATGACGTAGAAACGAATCATATATAACGAATCAATTATGGTGTTGCAAATATGTCACTGTCAATAGATAAAATACAGAATATAGAATCAGTTGCATTTATGTCACTGTTACAAAATTATCACACATACTGTTATAATATAACATACCCCCTCCGATGGAAAATGACCCCCCTCCAGTGGAAAATGAGAGTCACCCCTCCAGCGAAATTAGCTATACCCCTCCAGTGGAAATTAAGAGTTGACCCCTCCGATGGAAAATGATATAGTGATTCGTATAGACCCCCTCAGTGGAAATAAGGAATAGTATAATGAGCGTAGCAAGAGCAACATACGGAAGTCATGTAGACACTAGAGTTTACTTTGATTACTTAGATTACGGTGAAGTAGAAATGGATCTTGACATAATAGAAGTATGCCCTGACACTCACAATATGACAGGTTGGGCATTAGTTAACAATGGTGAGTATGAGATAGAAGTAGACGATGAAATATGCCAGATGGCACATGACATTTACATGAATAATCTTTATGAGGAGAATAACAAATGAACGTTAGAGATCTAGTTAAACATTTAGTTACACACTACAAGCTAGATGACACTGTGTTGTTGCACATAGAGACAGAAGGGCAACATCTGTATACTGAAGCTACAAATGTCTGGAGAATAGATAATAATACAATCGCAGTAGTATCTAAGAAGGATAGAGACAATGGGTAGAGAGTACATAGTAAAACGAATAGAGTATAAGGATACAAAGGATTTAATACTTAACGTACACTATGCTAAACGTATGCCTTCTGTATCTTATGCGTATGGTTTATTCTGTGATGACATTATGATTGGCGTATGTACGTATGGTTCACCTGCTTCACCTTGGTTATGTAAGGGTGTATGTGGTGAAGAACATAAGTCTAATGTGCTAGAGCTTAACAGGCTAGTGTTAGTACACAATAGACCAAACGAGGCTAGTTTACTTGTAGCCAGATCAATAGCTTTGTTGCCTAAACCTAAAGTTATAGTCAGCTATGCTGACGCAGCTCAGGGTCATATAGGTTATGTGTACCAAGCAACTAATTGGTTGTATACTGGAGCAACTAAAGCACGTACAGATATAGCTAGTCTTAATGGAAAGCATCCTAGACATCACGCAGGTGATAGAACTAAGCGTGTCTTTAGGTCAGCAAAACATAGATATGTATTCATGCATGGTAATAAGAAGGAGAGAAAAGGATTGAACAGAGCATTAAGATATGGTACTGAAAGTTACCCAAAGAAACAAATAGACCCCTACAATGGAAATGAGGAGTAAGAGTAATGAGTAGAATAGGTAATTATGTAGTAGAGCTAGAACAGAATAAGATCTTCTGTATTAATTGTGAGCAAGAAGTAGATCTTGAGGAGCTTACTGATTTAGATATATGTCAAGAGTGCTACGAACAACAAACCATAGATAACCAGTTGTATTAAAAGGATAATAACATGAGCGACTATAAAAAAGAAGAGAATAAACATAAAAGAAATATGCGAATAAGGAGACAGATATTTCCTATTTGGGAAGAGCTAAGTGAGATAGAAAAGAGCCTATCTTGTTACAAGAGAAATGAAAAAGCCCAGAAGAAATTCTTAAAAGAACTATGTTGGTATTTAAGTGGAACATACTTTGTACTTGAGGGTTTAGAGGTTGAAGGTTTAGAAGGATAAATAACATGAGCAGTAAACAAGAAAACAGAGTATACATAGTAGCAGGTATACATCCTAAGCATGGTTGCATACGACTTGATACAGGTCATAGGTATACCTTAGAAGAAGCTGAAGACAGAGCTAGATATTTCAATAACACCTATGCGATAGAAAAGGGCGTGTTAGGTATTTCTATTTTTGTCGCATTTAATGTAACTGCTTTAGGTATGAGGCCACCTTATGCTATAGATATGGAAGCTGAATGGAATTATGTTGTTGACCAAGGCAACGAATCAGTGTATACAATAGAAAATACACATTCAACAGGGAGTATATAAAATGACTTTACCAACTAACATGGTTACTAACGTATTATCAGAGAACCAAAACAAGTTTATCACAGTTAAGTTCTTAACTAAAGACAATGAGGAGCGTACATACACTGGTCGTATGAATGTTATCAAAGGTCTCAAAGGCAATGAGAGGGGTCGTATAGCCTCTGAAGCACTACGTAAGGCAGGTTACATTACATTGAAGACTAAGCAAGGCTACAAGTGCTTTAATGTGGATCGTGTGATAGGTTTTGTAGCAGGTGGCAGACGTGTCTTTGGATTAGGAACTGAGGTATAATATGTCTCTACCCCCCTCAATGGAAATGGAGCTTATGAACTTAGGATTAATAAGGTCTGACTTGGAAGAGCTTGGTAGTATAGCTAGGCAGACAGGCTTCCATGAAACAAGAGCTGAGATTAAGGCTTGGCATGATACATTAATATTAGACGGAAAGGTTATGTTCTAATGACAAACTATAAACCATATTACAGGAATACAGAACAGAAGATTAAAGAGAGGAGACAAGCAATGATGTTTGGTATATTATTATTAACTGTGGCAATACTATCCTTTACAGGCTTTGCTTTCTTATTTGTTAAAGCTATGTTATTTATTACAGGATTACTTATATGATGGATAATCAAGAGATACTAGATATGTGTAGGAGACTAGCTAGTAAGTACTATAACCATCAGGACTACGATGATATAGTATCTGAGGGTGTAGTCTTATGCTTAAATATGAGAGCTGAAGGTATTACAGAACCCTATAAAATGTACTACAGAGCCAGAGATGAAATGTCTAACTACTTAAACGTAAGATCTTCTAACTTATCTTATCCTAAAAGTAGAGCAGGTCGTGAAGCTGTAAAAGATGACAACATAGAATATGTAGATGCAGAGGATGAGCAGATTCCTGCCGAAGATTTATTTGGTTCGTATGAGTTAAAGAATTCTATCGAGGCACTAAAGAAACATTTAAGCAAAAGAGAGTGGGAAGTGTTTGTATGTTTACACAACAATAACAACAACTTAACTCACACTTCTAATGTGTTAGGGGTATCTAAGCAAGCTATAGAACAAGCACTCAACAGAATAAAAAACAAGATTGTAACAATTTGTGATGTTGACATTTGACGAATTTAGACGTTATAGATAAATGAACAACGTAAGTATAAACATAAGTTTTACAACTTACTATTACACCTACTAAAGAAAGAAACGTAAGTATGCCAGATATAATACATAAACCTTGCCCTTTTGTTTCATGTGGCTCAAGTGATGCTTTCTCTTATCACACTGAGAAGAAGGTAGGTAAGTGTCACTCTTGTGGTGAATCTTACCCATCAAGACAGGAAACATATGAGTGGGCAGAACAGAGTTATCCTAAGAAAGAAAGAGATAGTATGAACGTAACAGAGTTTACACCCAAAAGAATAGAAAGTATATCTGATGGTCGTCACCTACCCCTCCGAGGGATTTTGCAGAGTACAATGCAAGACTTCAACGTACTAACATATGACGACAGACAAGAATACGTATACCCCTCTGGGGGAATTAAGGTTCGTAAGCTAGAAGAGAAGTCGTTCTATGCTAAGGATGGGTTTAAGGGTGATGAACTATTCGGTATGAACCTATTCCCTGCTGGTTGTAGTAGAATAGTAACAATAACTGAGGGTGAACTAGACGCACTATCTGCAGCGCAAATGCTCGGTAAGCAATACACTAACCCTGTTGTGTCGTTACCTTCAGCTACACCATCTAAGAAGCTATGGGAGAACTGTAAGGATTGGTTAGGTAGCTTTGAGAAGATTGTGTTGTCTGTAGACAATGATGATGCAGGTAATGCTTTAGCTGATCGTATGGCTAGGTTGTTTCCCAATAAGATCTATCGTGTACAACATGGTGAGTTTAAGGATGCTAATGACTTCCTAAAGGCAGGTAAGGGTGTAGACTTTAAGAACCTATGGTGGAAGCCAGTTAAGCATACACCAGAGAATATACTTAACACTGCTGATGAATTCCTTAAGTTGTATGAAGATACACCTGAGCATGTCTACTACCCTACAGGCATACAAGCACTAGACGATAAGATACTAGGTCTTATGCAAGGACACTTCACAGTGTTTAAAGCTCCTACAGGTATAGGTAAGACTGAGCTTATGCGTTACATGGAATACAGTATGCTAAAGCAAGGTATACCTATTGCCGCATGGCATCTAGAAGAAACTAAGCTAAGGTCTTTACTAGGTCTTGTGTCGTATGAGGTAGGAGACAATCTAACAAGACGTGACTTGATTGACGAGAAGGATGCAGACAGTCTTGTACGTGAAGCTATAGGTAACTTAACTAAAGATGAAAACTTCTACCAGTTTTACTTGGGTGATGGTCAAGGTACTGATGAACTAATAGATCAGATAAGATTCTTTAGTCAGGCATGTGACTGTAAGTTTGTATTCTTTGAACCTATACAAGACGTAGTTGTAGGTACATCAGAAGAAAGCAAAGAAGCTATGTTAGCTGACCTGTCTATAAGACTATCTAAGTTAGCCGCAGAGTTAAACGTAGGCATTGTAACCATTGCCCACACTAATGAGAATGGAGACCCAAAGTATTGTAAGATGATAGGTCAACGTGCGTCTGTTATCATAGACTTACACAGAGACAAAGAAGCTGATACTATAGAAGAACGTAACACGACTTACCTAAAGGTTGAGAAGAATAGACCTTGTTCAGAAGAAGGACAAGCAGGTAAGTTAGCATTTAATCTAGACACATTTATGTTAAGGGAAATATTATAATGAGTAAAAGAATAGAACAAGAGTTTGAAGTATATCACAATAAAAACCCACACGTTTATGAGAACTTCCTGAAGTTTACAAAACAGGCATATAACTCTGGTAGATCAAATTATTCTGCTAATGGTATATTTGAGCGTATGCGTTGGCACACGGACATAGAAACTGTAGGTACTAGATTTAAATTAAGTAACAACTTTAGACCTTACTACGCTAGAAAGGTAATGGAAGAGAATCCTCAACTTAGTGGGTTTTTCAGAATAAAGGAGCTTAAAGACTGATGCCAGTATTTGATATAGAAACAGATGGGTTTAACCCTACAAAGATACACGTTGTGTCATGGATGGATGATGATGGTTATCTACATTCTACACACAACTATGAATTGATGCGTGAGTTCTTTCTCAATGCAGATACACTCATAGGTCACAACATAGTTAGGTATGATGCCCCTGCGATAGAAAAGATCCTCGACATAAAGTTAGATGCTAGGTTAATAGATACGTTGCCTTTAGCTTGGTACATAAACCATAACCTACAGAAGCATGGACTAGCACAGTATGGTGAGATGTATGGTGTACCTAAACCTAAGATAGACGACTGGGAGAATTTACGTCCAGAAGAATATAAATATAGGTGTGAGGAAGACGTTAAGATTAACACAAGACTATGGCGTGACCTACAACTAAAGTTAAACAAGCTGTACCCCGACAGTGGAAATAAGGATAGACTTATTGACTACATGACATTCAAGATGGAGTGCGCTAGAGAACAAGAGACCCTTCAGTGGAAATTGGACGTAGAGAAAGCAGAAGGTCATTTAGCTGACTGGGAGAACCTAAAGGCAGAGAAGACAGAAATGCTTGCTGATGCTATGCCACGTAGAATTATTACAGCAGTGCGTAATAAACCAAAGGTTATGCATAAGAAGGATGGATCTCTATCATCTAACGGAGAGAAGTGGGTTGCACTATGTAAGGAACAGAAACAACCACATACTACACAGTCTCTGACAGTTAAGGTAGGTGAAGAAAGAGCTAACCCTAATAGTACAGATCAAGTTAAGGATTGGTTGTTCTCTCTAGGTTGGAAACCACGTACCTTCAAGTACCTAACTGATAAGAAAACAGGGGACACGAGGAAATTAGAGCAAGTACGTAAGGATGCAGACCTATGTAAGTCAGTTAAAGTATTAGCAGACATAGAACCTGCTATCAGTATACTTGAAGGTCTATCTGTTTTGTCGCATCGTATAGGTGTTATCAAGAGTATGGTTAACTTACAAGTGGATGGATATGTACAAGCAAACATCGCAGGTCTTACAAACACTCTTAGGTTTAAACACGCCAAGCCTCTTGTTAACTTACCTGCTGTAGATAAGCCATATGGTAAAGAGATACGAGGTTGTTTGACTTGTCCAGATGGTTACACACTATGTGGTGCTGACATGACCTCACTAGAGGATACAACTAAACGTCACTACATGAAACCATTAGACCCTGACTACGTAGAAGAAATGTCTAAGGAAGGTTTCGATCCACACTTAGACTTAGCTAAACACGCAGGAGTTATTACACAAGATGATATAGATAAACACAACAGTGGAGAAAGATCTTTAACACCCCTACGTAAGAATTACAAAGTAGTTAACTACAGTGCTACTTATGGTGTTGGTGCTTCTACTCTATCTCGTAACACTGGGATGCCTACTAAAGACGCAAAGAAGCTCCTAGAGGCGTTCTGGTCACGTAACTGGTCAGTCTATGAGGTAGCTAGTAAAGCCCGTACAAGGGAGCTATTTGGCTCTGTATGGTTATACAATCCTGTATCACAATTCTGGTACAGTCTTAGGAGTGATAAGGATCGCTTCTCTACATTAAATCAAGGAACAGGAGTATTTTGTTTTGACAGTTGGGTATCTTTATGTCGTCGCTACGGAATTAAAACCATTGGACAATTCCACGACGAAATCATCGCACTTGTACCAGAAGGTAAAGAAGAACAAACTAAGACTACAATGGAACAAGCTATTGAAAACCTTAATCAAAAGCTAGAACTAAACGTACCACTAGGTGTAGATGCACAGTTCGGTAAGAGTTACGCAGACATACACTAATTTTATTTTTTTTGTCAGGTTGACATTTGACGAATTTAGACGTTATATATAAGTACCAACAGCCGAAAGGAACTCGACATGGCTAAATACACAATGGATATGATACTCGAATATGCGAAAGTATTTCCAGAAAATGCGGATATGGGAAGCGCAGACGGACCTCGTGCCGCACAAGCAGTACACCAGAGTGGTGGACAGTTTATTACTAACGCTTACTTTACTGAAGAAGCACAGATAGGACACTTAGAGAAAGAGGGTTTAGACCTACATCCTATGAATAGTGACAGGATAAGACAAGGCAATGCAGACCTTGGCATAGGTAAATACATGAAGGTCAAACGTAAGGTTTCTGATGTAAAGAACTTTACTGATCGTAATGGTGAACCTATCACGATTGATTATGGTGGTGCGCCTACAATAGTTAACTTAACTGAGGGTCGTGAAAATAAGAGACTATGGAACTTCTCAGAAGATGGACCACTAGGTAATGGAACTAAAGCTAAAGTACAGTTTGAGATCTATGCTAATGGTGCAGGTGTACGTCTACTTAACGTAGGTGTAACCGATCACGTACCATATGAAGCTAACAATGCTATGTCAGAAGATGACGAGCTATTTATTGTATAAGGAATAGAGTATGAGAATAAGTGTTAATGCCTACATGGAAAAGGAAGAAGATGGTTACAGTGGGAGTGTTGATTTAAACAGGGACGATATTACAGAAGCCCATGAACTCGCCCAGATATTTGCTGAAGCCGCACACGCCTTTGGTTTCACCTACGTAAAGTCTGTAGGCTTTGAATGTGAAGATGGTGAGATGATCTGGGGAGACACTTAAATGGACATGGGGAAGGTACTAATTGATGGCGATATAATTGCCTATCGTGCGGCCTTCTCCACTGAACAGATGGGATTGTCAGATACTAAAGCTAAAGTTGACGATCTCATCGAGTTCATTTTAGATAAGACTGTACTATTCCCTGAGATTGGACTTGACTATGTTGTGTACCTTACAGGTAAAGGTAACTTTAGACATGACATAGCTAAGTCTCATGTGTACAAGGGAAATAGAAAAAGCGTTCAGAAACCCAGACACTTGCAGACTGCCAGAGATCATATGGAAAGCAAGTATAAAGCCATTATAAGCAAAGGAGAAGAAGCGGATGATCTTATCGCAATGGAAGCCGCCAGACTAGACTACAAGGCTTGTGTAGCCTCTATAGATAAAGATATGTTACAGATACCATGTTGGCATTTTAATATCGTTAGGGGTGATTATTTAAAAGTAGAACCCTTCGGGGGAATTAAGTTCTTCTATAAGCAAATACTAACAGGAGATAGAGCTGATAATATTGTAGGTCTATTTAGAATTGGTGAAGTGAAAGCTAGTAAGATACTAGACGGAGCAGAGACAGAAGAAGAACTATGGGATCGTGTAATCAAAGCCTATGATGGTGATGAAGAGCGAGTAACAGAAAATGCTAGGCTGTTATGGCTTAGAAGAGAAGAGGCAGAGATATGGCAACCACCAAGAGTAAGATCCGACAACAAGCTATAAAGAATGGTTATCGTTCTGGGCTTGAGGATGTCATATCAGAAGACCTCAAGAAGAGGGGTGTAGATTTTGGCTACGAGACTGTCAAGATAAAATGGCAGTTAATCGAAAGTAAGACCTACACCCCCGACTTCATACTACCTAACGGTATCATAATTGAATCTAAAGGACGCTTTGTTCCAGACGATAGAAAGAAGCATCTTAAAGTTAGAGAGCAGAACCCTGAGCTTGACATTAGGTTTGTATTTAGTAATAGTAGGAATAAGATTCGCAAAGGATCTAAAACTACATATGCTATGTGGTGCGAGAAGAATAACTTTCTATATGCAGATAAAAGGATACCCGACGAATGGATCAACAAGTAACTTATAATATACACAGAGTAATACAAGGACCATTTGAGTGTGAAGATGGCAACTGGTGGTTAACGTGTAGTGTTGAAGATATAGAAGCTAAGGAGATGTTTGAAGACGACATACCTTTTATTAGTTTTGATGCCGCATATAAGTTTCAATCCCACTTCTTAAATACTATAGATCCTATAGTTATTAATGTACCCTACGAAGGAGAAGAGTATGTCTAAAACAGCAGTTGTATTTAGTTGCGCTCATAGTGACCCTACTACAAGTAATGAAAGATTTGATTGGCTAGGAGAATTGATATATGATGTTAACCCCAATTATATCGTTGACCTCGGTGACGGTGCTGATATGCGTTCTCTTAATAGCTTTGACACTAGGAGTCCTGAAGCTATTGTTAGTCAAAGTTACGAACAAGATATTGAACACTATAACGAGTCAATGGACAGACTTAGACAGAAGCCCAGTCAACGTAAGTACAAGAGACCTAGATGGATTGGCTTCGAAGGCAACCACGAGAATAGGATCAAGAAAGCACTCACGAGCGACCCCAGACTTGAGGGAGACAAATACGGGATATCCTTCGGGCATCTTCAAACAGACTACTGGTTCGACGACTACCACGAATACAGAAACTCAGGACCCTCTATAGCGGAATATGATGGCGTGTCGTATGCTCACTTCTTTAGTGCTGGTAACTTCGGTTCTGCTATGTCAGGGTTACACCATGCTAACACACTACTAGGTAACAGATACAAAAGCTCTACTTGTGGTCACAGTCATAAACGTGATCTAAAGTTTAAGGATGGAGCTAAAGCTATAGGACTTGTAGCAGGTTGTTTTAAGGGTGCTGAAGAAGGTTGGGCAGGTCAGTCTAATCTTGATTGGTGGAAGGGTGTAGTAATCAAACGTGAGATAGACAATGGTATGTATGAGCCAGAGTTTGTATCACTTAAGAGGTTAAAGGAGATGTATGGGTAAACGTAGTAACTTTGATAGAGTACCGAGAGACTACTACCCTACACCCATAGAAGCTGTTGAACCCCTGATCTCTCACTTGCCATACGCATTTGATTATGTAGAGCCTTGTGCTGGAGACGGACGTTTGATAAGTCATATATCTAAACTAACAGGTGGTACAGGAGAATGTATATATGCTAGTGACATTGAACCAAGAAGTCCTGACCTATTTACTTCTGATGCTCTTTATCTGGATTTTGGTGGTTATGGAGTAATGGACTACATGATAACTAATCCACCTTGGGATAGAAAACTGCTACACCCACTAATAGATCACTGGCTAGATATATGTCCAACTTGGTTATTGTTTGACGCAGATTGGATGCACACTAAACAGTCAGCTATATTTATGACTTACTGTTCTAAGGTTGTTTCGATAGGTCGTGTTAAGTGGATAGAAGGAAGTAAGAGTGTAGGCAAGGACAACTGTTGTTGGTACTTGTTTGACTTAACTAAAGAGAAAATGAAACCAACAGAATTTTATGGAAGAGTAGTATGACAATAGGATTTAGAGAATACCAAAAGACAGCAGTTAGTTTTGCTATATACCCTGCCACACATAAGGTTCTATACCCAACCTTGGGTTTATGTGGTGAGACTGGTGAGGTAGCCGAGAAGGTAAAGAAGCAGGTTAGGGATGGGGTATTCAACAGACATGAAGTAGCTAAGGAATTAGGAGATGTGTTGTGGTACTTAGCTAATTTAAGTAACGATATAGGTTATAACCTAGATGAGATAGCTAACATTAATATTGAGAAGCTAACAAGCCGTAAGAATAGAGATAAGATAAAAGGGTCAGGAGACAACAGATGAGAATATTAAGAGCAATAGGTCGTTGGTGGTACAGGTTCATTAACTATATGGTTACATGGCAACTACATAGAGACGCAGTTAAACATTTAAATAAGTTGACTGACAGAGAACTAAAAGATATAGGACTTAATCGTGGTGACATTGATCGTATGATATGGTTTAAAGAAGACAAGAAAGATAGAGGTGGAAAGAAATGAGCAACAACTACTTACCTACAGACTACCAATCCTTTATACACAAATCACGATATGCTCGTTGGTTAGAGGCAGAAGGTAGAAGAGAATCTTGGGGTGAGACTGTAACTAGGTATATGGACAACTTAGTTAAGCCAGCTCTAGGAGATCACCCTGAGCAGATAGCAGAGATAGAAGAAGCTATACTAAACCTAGAAGTAATGCCTTCTATGAGAGCGTTGATGACAAGCGGTCCAGCTTTAGCTCGTGACAATACAGCAGGTTATAATTGCTCTTACTTAGCAGTAGATACACCAGTAGCATTTGATGAAGCTATGTTTATCTTATTGTGTGGTACAGGCGTAGGTTTCTCTGTTGAGCGTCAGTCTATACAGAAGCTACCAGAAGTGCCTGATAATATGTTTAGTAGCGACACAATAATAATTGTTAAGGATAGCAAAGAAGGTTGGGCTAAGGCTCTAAGACAACTCATAGCACTCTTATATAGTGGTGAGATACCTAAGTGGGATGTATCTAGAGTAAGACCAGCAGGTGCAAAGCTAAAGACCTTTGGTGGTAGAGCATCAGGACCAGCACCTCTAGTTGATCTGTTTAACTTTGTTGTACGTGTATTCACAGAAGCTAAGGGACGTAAGTTATCATCTATTGAATGTCACGATGTTATGTGTAAGATAGGCGAAGTTGTTGTTGTGGGTGGTGTACGTAGGTCAGCTATGATCTCATTATCAAATTTATCTGATGATCGTATGAGACATGCTAAGTCAGGGGCATGGTGGGAAAATGAACCACAACGTGCTTTAGCTAACAACTCTGTGTCGTATACTGAGAAGCCTGATAGCTTATCTTTCATGCGTGAATGGATGGCTCTAGTGGAAAGTGGGAGTGGTGAACGTGGTATCTTTAATCGTGAGGCATCTAAGAAGCAAGCGGCTAAGAATGGTAGACGTGATCCTAACCATGAGTTCGGTACGAATCCTTGTTCGGAGATAATTTTACGCAGCGGACAACTGTGCAATTTAACAGAGTGTGTAGTACGTGCTACAGACACAGTAGAAGACTTAGAACGTAAGGTTAGGGTAGCTACAATACTAGGTACTATACAATCTACATTTACTAAGTTTCCATACTTACGTAAGATGTGGCAGAAGAATACTGAAGAAGAAAGACTACTAGGCGTGTCTATGACTGGTGTTATGGATAACCCTTTAACTACAACAGCTAACGAAGGATTGGAGACTACTCTTGAACACCTCAAACAGATCGCTGTCGATACTAATGCTACTTGGGCTAAACGCCTTGACATCCCTGTCAGTACTGCTATCTGCTGTAATAAGCCAAGTGGCACTGTCAGTCAACTGGTTGACTCTAGTAGTGGGATTCATGCTCGTCACTCAGCCTATTATATTCGTACTGTACGTGGAGACAACAAAGACCCGTTAACACAGTTTATGATGGATCAAGGTATACCTAATGAGCCAGACGTAATGAAGCCAGACCAGACTACAGTGTTTAGCTTCCCTATGAAAGCTCCTCAAGGTGCAGTAGTTACTGCTGATATGTCAGCCATAGAACAATTAGAAATGTGGTTAATGTATCAACGTCACTGGTGTGAGCATAAGCCTAGTGTTACAATCAACGTTAAGAATGACGAATGGTTTGAAGTAGGAGCATTTGTATATAAGCACTTTGATGAAATGTCAGGTGTGTCGTTCTTACCATTTAATGAGCATACATATCAACAAGCACCTTACCAAGACTGCGACGAAACAACATACCACAAGATGTTAGGTAGTATGCCATCAAACATTGACTGGTCTAAACTTTCTGACTACGAACAAGAAGACAACACTGCTGGTAGCCAGACATTAGCTTGCTCTGGAGATAGTTGTGAGATTGTAGACTTAACTTAAGACTTGACGAATCACCTGAGTATGTGTTAAAAATGCTCCTTTAACGGAACAGAGGATACTATAATGGCACTAAAAGACTGGTATGTTCAAAGAGAAGAAAGGTCTAGTATATCAAAGTTTATAGAAAGGTGGCACTACTCCAAATCTATAAACGGTTGTATATCTGATTATTGTTATAGTTTAAGGGATACAGAAGGTGTTATGAAAGGAGCTTTATTCTATGGTAGGTTAGCAATGGCAAATCAGTGGAAAAGATTTGGTAATAGTATAGATGATGTAATAGAACTAAGGAGATTATGTTGTGTTGATGATACACCTAAAAATGCAGAGAGCTTTCTTATTGGTAGATCCCTAAAGAAACTTACAAAAGATTGGGATGGTAAGGTTGTAGTATCTTATGCGGACTCAGAGTATGGACATTCTGGTATAATTTACAAAGCATCTAACTTTGAATATTTAGGACATAAGAAAGGTGCAAGAGTTATTGTTCACGGTGACAAAAAGTACCACGACAAAGCTATAAGGACAAAGTATAAAGGTGTATTAAAACCTTTTGCGTCTAGGTTAAAAGAAGCGTTAAATACAGGTGAAGCGTTTTATAAAGATACAAAAGGTAAACACTGTTTTACTTACACACTAAGGAGAAAGTTATAATGGCTAAGTTGGATTTAGAGAAGAGTAAGAATTTTGATATGGTAAGTAATCCAGTACACTATGGTACAGGTAGTATAGAATGTATAGACTACATAGAAGACTTCTTAACTGAAGAAGAATACATAGGATACCTACGAGGGAATATAGCTAAGTACTTACATAGGTGGAGATATAAGAATGGTGTAGAAGACCTAAAGAAGTCTGAATGGTACGGAGCTAGACTTATTAAGTTAATGGAGAGCAAATGACAATAAACGAAGGAATACTTATAGGTAATTTAGCTTTATCTGTGTACTTAGTCTGGGCAGTATCTAAGCTCAATCAAGACATAAAGATGTTGTATGAAGGTCTAGCAATTACTATGGATGCAGTAGGTGTTAAATAGCCCCTACAGTGGAAATTAAGCGTGGTGTGACAGGCATTAGAGCTTTAGATAGGCTAACCTACCTGCGAGGGAATTAATAGGCTCACACAACAAGTATAGAATCAAAAAAGCCGTAGGCGTCCTTGAGTGGATACCTACGGCTTTTTTATGTTTACTCTTCTACCATTTTCATAGCTTGGTGAAGTGTCTCAGTGTTTCTTCTGCTCCACCCTCTACCAAAATGTTTGTAGTCATCTAGGCTCTCATAGAATGCCTGTCTGACTGTGTAGACGTAGTCTATGATAAACTTAGGATCTTTCTCAGCTATCAGTCCAAGGGTCTGATTACCTATAGCTCCATCTTGAGTAGCACCTACAGCACGTTGTACAGCTTTAGCAGGTCTACCACTGCCCGAATTCACAGCCCAATCGAAACAAGCCCAGTCTAAACCAGATGGAAGCGAATCTCCTTTAACTCGATCCCAGTAGTTCTTTTTATAGATAGGAGCTACATCATCTGGAGTTAAGTCTCTCATTTCTTGTTCAGTAGACTCTCTGCCAATCCATTTGTCGTACACTCTCTTAGTGACACCTAAGTTAGTCATACCACCTTTATCGTGTTTGTTATTTACATAACCACCTTCGTGTTCAAGTAACATATGTAGGCATTTATCAAAGTTGTTCTTCATGCTTATTTCTTTCCACCAAAGTATTTACTTACACCACGCATACCAATACTAGCACTTACAATACCACCAAGGGAATACTGATACCAGTCAGGCATAATCTCTAGTGCAGTGAAACCTGCTTGTACTATCTGATTACCCCAGTCCCCACAGAACGCCAATATAAGGGGAATACTGAACAAAAGTGTAATCCACTCATCTTTCCAGCTATTCTCTGTAGCCTTCATAGCGGCTATGTCCCAGTCTATTTCACCTGTAGCTATCTTCATCTTAGTTTCAGCTTCTGCTTTCTTTACAGCAGTCTTACCTTCGATCATAGTACCAGCTAAATTAGCTACCTGACCTATTAAGTTTAGTCCTAACATTAGTAGTCATCCTTCTTCTTAATATTAGTAAAACCAAAGAAGGCAGTAACGATACCAACAACCGCTATACAGTATGTAGGAGCAATAGCAGTTAAGTTGTCTGCCGCAATCTCTTGTCCTAGTAGGTTACATATAATAATCATAACAGGATACAGTAGTAGTCCTGCTAACGAGAACCAAACCATCTTACGTTGTTGATCTCTCTTAGAGTTTTCATCCTCTATCTGCATCCTTTTGTCGTCTAATAGTAAAGCATCCCATTCAGACTTATCTACTGAACCATTACCATCTTTATCTGCTTTTTCAAACTCACTCATTCTAATCTCCTAGTCAGCAAGAGGGTTGTCTAAAGCCCTTTGCAGTTTATCCATTAGTTTAGTTTCTAACTCTTTCATGGAACCACTCTGTGACACTCTGACACGCTCTCTCTGGTTCTCAAATCGAACTTCAGCATCATCAATCATCTTACGTACCTTGTCTTCATTGTCACGTACCATGTCTTCTACTCTGTCTGTCTGTTGTTCTATTCGTAACAGATCGTCTTTAAGTCCATTCTTAATATCTCTAGTGTATTCTACGCTTTCTTCAACCTTATCAGATATACCAGATACCTTAGCATCCATTACATCCATCTGTTGTTGATAAGCACTTAAGTCTAGACCAGCGACTTCCTCAATCTTTTGATACATTACGAACCCACCATACAATCCAGCCACCACAGTGGAAATAAAGGTGATGATTGCTAACACAGATGCAAACGACATCTTAACACCACCAGCTTTAATCTGTTTATCTGCAAGGTTATCAAATTCTGTGAGATCTACCATTAGTTTTCAAAGTCCATGTTTTTATCGGATTGTAAGTTCTTTAGTTCTTCTAGTTCATCCCGTAGCTTTTGTATCTCTAACCTACGTTGAGCTAGTTCTACTTGGTATAGGTCGTTACAATTAATACGAGACTTAGGGCGATCTAAAGGTATAACTATACGTGCATACACACCTATGTCTTTATCTCTATTTGCAGTATCAAAGCTAGACAGTACTCCAGTTACACCATACTCAAGGTTGATGCCACCCCCTACTGCATTACTACAACGCATATTATTTGCAGAGAAACTATCTGATTGATAATTCATAGGTGGACTAGGTAGTGTCAACGCAAGTGAACTACTCTCTGCAAAAGCAGAACTAGATATAATACATAGGAGTGTGGCTAATCTCATGCTGGCATACCATCAATTCGAGAACAAATCCTAGAAGATACTAAGGTTTTTGATTCGAGTTGCCTTTTAACTTTAGAGGTTGTGCATACATATGTAGCTTCGTCTAAGTCTGACTTGCGTATGTATACAGTGAAATTCTTACGTGTCTTATACCCCACATTAATTATCTTGTATGTTGAAGAGAACGGGATACTCTTCCAGTTTAAGTCGAACAAATCTATTTCGTAGTACTTAATCTCTTCCCTTGAATTAAACAAGGACAACTCGACTTTAACTACACCAGTAACATGAGATGGTTTAACCACGGGGTAGGCTGGTGTCATCTCATGTGCTGGAGAGGCAAATGCCCACAGTAGAAAAAGTGCTATTAACTTATTTCGCAATACAACTAGCTTGTACAACAGCAGTGTACACCCCACCAGCGAAAGGTTTTGATGCTGCATAAGTAGCAGTACTAGATGTAGAGAACCAAGTAGATCCTGCAACAGTTAAGTCAAAGACTGTAGTGTTATCGTATACAACCTTAGCCGCATCGTATCCTGACATACCAGCATCACTTGTTTGTGTAACACTAGTGCTACCTGTCCATGCTACTGTATCAGACAATGCAGGAGAAGAACTGAATGATGTTGGATGTGTTATGTTTGCAGTGTAGTAGTTAGCTAATGCTACATCAAATCTAATGACTGGTAGAACACCACCATCAGCAGGAGTAGTACTTAACTTACTAGCTATTGGATTACCGTACACACCACTCTTAGTTGTTTGTATTACACACTTAGCTTCTACATTACCTGTAATATCTACATCAGCGTATGCTGGTAATGCTAAGAGCGAAAGTATCACTAAAGAATATTTCATATTAAACCTCATTTGTTATACTGCATGTCTATCATTTGTTCATGTAGTATTTGTTGTGCTAAATTATTTCGTAGAGCTTTCTTGTTGTCAGATATTGACCCATCTTTTAATCCTTCTGCATCATTTAGTGTGCCACCATTTATAGAGGCATTATAATACATATTTATATTAGTCTGTAAGTTTATAGCCATGATGATATCATCTTGACCTTGTGTCTTAAGTAGAGTTAACGCATTAGATGATGCTGTTAAACCCATCTCTATACGTGTGTTATCTTCTTCCTCTTCTTCGTCTTCTATACGATTACCATCTCTATCATATTTAAACTCTGTCTCAGTATCTATAGCACCTAGAACAGACTCATCTTCTAAAGCATCATACAACTCTACTTCAGGTATTTCAGGTATAGGCTTAACGTATCCTGCACATGATGGATCAGACTGTGGATCGTAACACCTGTCAACTCTGTAGCTATATATAACAGTAGCATCTTCTACAGTACCCTCACCTTCAACTTCTATTGATCCAGCACCCCAATTAGCTGATGGGATATTTGATAATGGAAAAGACTTAACGATTGTATTACTTGGTACACCTGACCAGTCATCTGTCTCTCTGAAGATGTATCCATCGCCATTAGCATTGAGGTTACCTACATGTACTTTCATATCAGCGTCTGGATCTTTTACTGTAGTATACCTATATAGTAGTCCGTTTATATCTAGTCCTGCTACATCAGGTAACACAGAAGGCATACCCCAACTTAATGATGTAGATGCCGCATTACCTGTAGCCCCGTAGTAATAAGGCTCAGAGTAACAATAAGAAGGCAAGGCTACTAAGAATAACACCCAACCCAATCTTTGTTTCACCGTTTTCATCGAACATCCTTTTGATTACGTTGTTCTGATCTCTCTCGATCTCTTCTTCGACTGCTTCCATTTCCCATGCAAGCCTAGCTTTATCTCCCACCAACCCATCCTTGGGACAGGGCGTTCCAGCATTGAGCATTGCGGAGAAAATTCTTTCGTCTTGGCACATAATAGATACTGCGGCGACCTTCATACCCATATCGTACATAGTCTTAGCGTTCTTTAACTTCTCACAGTTCATATCTCTAACAGTACGACCAGCAGAAATACCTAGTATCTGTGTTTGTACTGCACCAGCTACACCTACAGTACATAAGTCGGAGTTACTTGAACTAATCTGTGGTGATATAGCTGAAGGTGGTGGACTGTTGATGGTTGTGTCCATCTTTCCATCCGATATAACTGTACTCTCTGATCTGATTGTGTCGTCGTTAGCAAAAGCAGTATTACTAATTAGTAGGGTAAGTAGTATAAGTAAGTGTTTCATTTTCTCTCCACGAGTCTATCTAGCTTTTCCTCTATCCTATCAAACTTACTCATTATTTGACTAAGGACTTGGTTTGAGTCAGCTTTAGTAACATAGTCTTCTCTAGTCCTGTTTAATAGTATTCGTAGTCTACTTAACTCTATTACATAGCCTCTTAGTACAAAACCAATAAAGCCAATACCTAGTGTTAGTACACTACTCCATAGATCAGTCATTTCCATAATTAAGCCCTAAATACTTTAACTATAGCGAATACTGCGTTCTGACTAGGTGGTACTTGACCATACCTAAGAACAATACCTTCGTTTGAATACACTTGAAGCTCAAAGTTATTTGTACCACTAATTGTAAATTCCCCTGCTCCCATAAAGTTTAAGTTCTGCCAATCACCTATTTTCATAGACTGACCAACTATAGCGTTAGAGCCAGCAGATGTATTTCTAAGTCTACTTCCAACCTTATCTGCTGTATCAGATGCAACTCTTGCTACAGGTAAACTATATTCAACATAGTAAGAACCTGCTGGAAGGCTAAATACGTAACTAGATAAGCCAGCCCCTATAGTATTTATCTTCATGGAACTAAGAGGTGCTTTTTGCCAAGTAGAGTTACCGTAGTTAGATGGGCTATAACCACTAACCTCATCTTGCATTAGTACTAAAGGTTTTGTAGATACAGAAGCGTTAATAGCCGCTTTAACATTAGCTGGAGATACTAGGCTTTGTGTAGTACCAGTACCTGTTTCCCAAATTGATGTAGCTTGATCTCCAAGTATACCTGTTTGTGTACCAGAGGTATTAGTTACTACAGTGTTATCAAGTATCTTGAACAGATGGTTTGATTGATCTAAGTAACCAACATTTATCCAAGTAGAGTCAGACTCAGACCTAACTTTTAATATGTTAGCAGAAGTGTCATACCACATCATATTAGCATAGGTAGTAGAAGGAGCAGAACTCCCACTGTTTAAACTACCTAATGCTTGTAGTGCATTATTTAAATCAGACCTAAAACTAGGAAATGTTTGATTGGAAATCACCAAATCGTTTTGCGACATTAATTGTACTCCACATAAGCTGTTAGTGCTGAAACAGACGGGGTTATATCGTTGCTAGAAGACGTAAGTTTAACCTTAAATCTAAATGCCCTTGCACTAAGGTCTGCAACTTTAATTGCTGTATAAGGCGACCAAGTAGGGCTACCTGCTGGGTTATCTTGTGTTGTAGATACAAGAGTTATTATGTTAGTATCAGAGAACTGACTAGTACCACCAAGATCATCAAATAAACCAACAGCATCATCAAATAAAGCAGGTTGATCATCAAACAATCCAGCAGTATCATCATGCCTTACTGTAGTACCACTTACATATACACGACACCTCTTAACTGTACTATCACCTGTCTGTATGTAACTACTAAACAAGTACTCACCTTCAGATGGTGCAGAAGTGTAGTCATCTATTCTTAGGTTGTTATTAACTACAGCAGAGTTAGTCTTAGACCCTGTAAAGTTTGGACTGTCTACTAATGTTAGTGTGTTAGCTAAAGGTTCTATGTTAGCTACTGGTACAATTACAGCAGTGTAATTAACAGACCCAACACCTGACTTATCATAAGCTCTAACTAAGTAAGTCCCTGCTCTAGCTGGAACTGAAACACTAGAAGCTGGCCTAGGTACTTTATCTACATAGGTTAGTGAGTTAGCCCAAGTAGCTCCTATAAGCTCAGGGGAATAACGTACCCTATAAAACGACAAATCAAGATCAGGAACTGCTTCCCAGTCAAGAGTAATAACAGGTCCATTAACCTCAGCTACAAGTCCAGTTACGTCTGATGGTGGTTCTAGTAGACCAGAAGCATTTATATTAAATACAAACTCCCACTCGCCTTTTATACCAAAAGTATTAATAGCTCTAGCTCTAAAGTCGTAGTCTCCATCTTCAAGGTCTACAGCTTCAAAAGCTCCAAGTTGACCAGTACCTAAAGTAATCCAATCTGTAGCAGATGATAACTTAAATTCAGATTCTACGTGGTCTATACGTTCACCCCCATTAGAGGTAACAACTAAAGTAATAATGTTAGTTAACTTTTCACGTATAACTTGAGTTCTAACAGAAGTAGAAAGACCTACTGGTGGAACTAAGAAGGGCGATAACAAATCAGTATTGTCTCTCTCGTAAACTACACCATCATTAACTTCGTCAAATACAGTTTCAGCAGTTTCACGTAAAGTCATTTGTGTTTGTAAGTCTAAGCCATCTGTAAGACCGAAAGACCACTGTACAACTTCAAACTCTTTGTTATTCCAACCAAACCTAGAGTTAGTAAGTCTTATGTTGTCTCCAACTTGTAACTCTAATGTTCTAAGGCCAAAGTTACCAGTAACTGTAAGCTGTTGTCTATTACGCTCCAAGGAAATTAAAGCAAGTCTTCTAGCTTCTATAGAGTTATCAGTAAATATTAAATCTACATCAGCTACAGATTCTTGGTTGTTGTCAGCAGATAAGAAAGCTACATTAGTTACTTGTGGGTAGTCTGTAGTTTGCCAGTTACTCTCTTCCCCTCTAAATGTACCTTTGATGACATTAAAGTTGTCTCTACGAGAGTGCCTAGTTCCAACACTGATGCTAGAACGAAGGTCGTCTTCATTTATATCCATCACTGGTGCAGTCCAGTAAGCAGGTTTCATACGCCACTTACCTTGAGCATACCACATAGAACCACCCATAGACTTTAGTAGTTCACCTAACATGTCGTAGGGTGTAGATGAAGTAGTAAAAGCACCATTACAAGTATACCTAGTCGTACCAGCAATAGTATTAGTCTGATCACACACATTAGCCGCACTAGTTACTAACGTATCATCTATATTAGATACATCTTCTTCTAGTCCATACTTACTTGTAAGATAATCTCTCATACACAAAGCAGGGTTATCTGACCAAACTGTAGTACTAGTACGAGGGTCGTATAACTTCTTACCTTTAACTGTAGATGTAATAACAGGTATACCGTTAGGAAATGAGTCAGCGTCAAAACCTAGTCTTATGTACATGTAAGCTACACCACGTAGTCTGTGTTCAGAAGTCCACTTACCACCAGACTCATTAACTAGACTAGAATCCGCAGTTTGATCTGTAGCTCCATTATGTGTCTTAACTCTAATTAGTCTTTCTAGTATACCAGAAGTGGCGGCAATTCCATAAGTTGCTTGAAAAGAATCTATCTCAGCTTGAGATGAAAACTCTTGACTAGGAACAATAGAATAGTATTTACCTAATTCCACATTAGAAAAACTACCACCTGTTACTTTAACATAGTTATCACTTACTAGATACCCGTTTGAAGTTACAGATAGTACCTCATCATTAACATATATTTCATCAAAAGATTGTACTTCATGTCCAGCTACAGCTATGATACGATGTAAGTATTTATTACTATCACCTGTAGCTTGGTCATATACTATAGCTCCACCTACTCTAACCTCACCATATATAATCTGATGGTCTTGAGCAGGTCCAATGGAATTAGTTTGATATCCTCTACTAGCCCCAGAGGGAATAGAAGGCTTAGGCATAAGAGCTTTCATAGCCGCCCCAAGAGCGAAAGCTACAGCAAAACTAGTAGCAAATGCCGCCATAGAAAACGCCGCACCTGCCGCCATAGCCATAGCAGTCGTAGAGGCCGCACTCATTAAAGCAACGCCAGCAGTTATAGCCATACTTATTCTCCCTTAAGGTATTTAGAGTATACACGTTCAATGTGTTTAAACTTAAGCCTCTCAAGAACTTTATCGAAGGGCTTATGTACTTTTATATTGATTGTTAACACAGATACTCCATCCTCTTTAAGGCACTTCTCAGCGAACTTAATTAGTCGTATACCAGCGAAACCTCTACGGTAGTCTTTGTGTAAGTAGATTACATCATTGTTAGCAAACGTATGATCTTTGTAGTGTATGTTAGTACCTAGCACTACGACAAAATACCCTACAAGTAAGCTATCTTCTCTAGCTGTAAACACTTTAAGTTTACCTTGTTGCTCTAGATTATTATAAGCATCCCAATCTGGATTTAACTTAATGCTATCTTTATTAAGTGCTATCTCATCCCAGTGCAGTTCTATAAGATACTTTATGTCGTCTTCTACTTGACTAAGAAACTCTTGTTGGTATTTAATTGTCAACCTTACGACCCCAAGGTATTTGTTTATCTTGTAAGTCTTCTACGAAGTCAAAACCAAGATCATTAGTATAAATAGATTTCTGATAACCAGATGTAAACCTAGCTACTCTAGCTCTCTCAAGATCAACTAACTTATTCTCTACTAGTAACTGTATAGTAGATGTCTCACCAGTTTCTTCTATGTTCATCTGATCCATGTAACCTGAGAACAACTCACTAAAGTTAGCTGACTGATCTTCTAAGTTAATCCTAGATCCATCTTGTAGTAGTATATAAGATGCAGATTCTAAAAGTAAGTTACCTTGTATGAATGTACCGAAGTATATGTTACACACACGACCCTGATAAGGCTCACTGAGGGCTAGTGAGAGTACTTCAGAGGGTACACCACTCAACGTAAGTGTAGCCCCCTTTACAGCTAATTCAGCAGTCTCTTCTATAGTAGATATGTTTAGCATTTGACCTAAGCCAATCCACTCAGTACCATCTGATAGAACAAGAGTTCCTTGTCCTGTCCACATTCTTAATACGTTGTTACCATCAAACTGTAGTTCTGTAGCAAAGAACGGGTATACAACATTCTCATTTATACTTGTTATTGTATCATTGCTTAGATCTCTTGACATGTTAGTCCCTATCTTAAGTTTAGTTTACTCAGCAGTATAACCATTACCAGCGGAAATAGCCGCATTAACTTCTGTCATACTTTCGTCTGTCCAATAATCTTTAGCAACCATTAGTTCTAGGTGCTGAGTATTACGATCCACACAGTCTTGTCTGTCTGATGCACCATCATTTGCCATAGCATTACCAGCAATAACGTCATTGATAAGTGCAACTGAGTCACCCATTGCTGAGTAGTTCTGTGCGATTTGTTCTGCTGTTAAGTCATCCATTGTTTTATCCTTCTAGGGTTGCGATACGTGCTTCTAGTGCATCGTTCTTTGCTGATAATTCTTGTATTGCTTTGATGCAAAGTGACACCATGTTGCCGTAAGCAAGTGCATCTGGTTGATTGTCATCATCATATTGTACAAACTCTGTCAGGCCAGCGTCATGCACTTCTTCTGCAATCAAACCTCCATAAACAGTATCGCCATCGTTGTTGCCTTTGTAGGTAACAGGGCGAAGTGTCTTTAGTTCTGTTAGGCCATGCGTTGCATCGTTTACTGTATTCTTATAACGCAAAGATGAAGTTGATCTAACAAACTGACCAGAAGATTCAATATGTAGGTTTGCACTAGCACCCGTTGTATTGTTGTAGGTAGGAGTTGAATGAATATAACCTTGAGAGTTTATCCACATCCTAGGATTACCATCTCCATCAGCCAGCACGATGTTGTTGCTTGAGGTGCGGAGGTCTAGGCCACCTTGGTTGCCGTTGTATGTACCAAGGATGGTGTTCTTAGAGCCTGTTATCTGCCAACCAGAACCATCACCAATAAAAGTGTTGCTTGTACCAGTAGAGTTTTCTCCAGCGTAGCTACCAACATATGTATTGTAAGTCCCTGTCTGATTGCTATACCCAGCAAGATATCCCACTGCTACATTTTGGGATGCGGTGGTGTTGGAGCGCAGTGCCGCACGACCTACTGCCGTATTGCTAGAACCTGTAGTATTAGCCAACAAAGCCTCATAACCTAAACCAGTGAGACTTCCTCCAGTAGTGTTGTTAAGCATTGCAGTGTAACCCATAGCTATACTTCCACCTGCTGTGGTAGTATTTTGCATTGCTTGATTACCTACTGCTGTGTTTCCACCTGCTGTAGTGTTGCTTTTAAGCGCATCTTTACCAACTGCAACTCCATAATTGCCAGTAGTATTACTATACCCAGCCTGATACCCAACAGCGGTGTTGTTGGATGCGGTGGTGTTGGAGAATAAACTTTGATAACCCAAAGCAGTATTGCTAGCCCCAGAAGTATTTGCATATAAGTTATAGTTACCAAAAGCCACATTAGATGAACCACTCATAGAAGGGTTAAACATGGCTCTATATCCGACACCTGTATTATGTATACCAGTATTATCTTTTAAAGTCTCTTGACCAACGGCAGTGACATTGCCATCTACTTTTACATCTTCTAAAATATCAGCAGTATCTCTTGATTTAGTCATTGGCTACTATCCTTCTTTATATTTCTTGTGCATCCATAGCTGTCTGGTATGCAGTCTTCACTGCGTCTGTCCAAACTGCATTGCATATTGCTTGTACTTCTGTTGATTGACCTGAGATGTCAGTGTCACCCCATGTATCATCTGATTTAGTTGAGCAAGCTAAGACGTGACGATGGAATGATCTGCTGATCTCTGTGCCATCTCGTGCTATCACAGTGGCGGTTCGTATTTGCACATGCTTGTGATCTCCTACGACTTCAATCTTATCTTCAACTTGTGTTTCTGTAAGTGCCATATTGGCCTCCTTTGTTTATCGTGGCGTTATTGCCACCTGTCCGACCCAAAGCTATGCAGTGGGTTATGTTGCTTCATATATTACTTGAGCATAAATAAAAGCAGTGCTAGAGTTTAAATCAGCGTGTTTTAAGGTGGTATATGACCCTGAACTGCTTTCCCACATTACTGTACGTGTACCATTATTTCCAACATAAGTTGCATTTGGTATTCTGTTGCTATATCGAATAAATACACTTCCAGTTGCACCACTTGATGACACGCTAGATGATGTAAAAGGAAGGTTATTAACTTCTATGTTTGAGTTAGCAGTTGTATTTGAAAAATTTCCGTACTCCATACGAACTATAACAGTATTACCTATTTTAGTATAAAACCCATAACTAGTACTTACTGTACCAGTAATCAGTGTAGGAGTAAAAGTCCCTTCTTCATAATCGTCCAACTTATTAGCCGACCCAGTGCCACCGAGGTAGACACCGCCTGATAGGTAAGCGTTCCTAAAGGCATATCCACTTGCACCCAAGTCTAGCGATGTATTAGCATCTCCTATTGCACCTGCATTACTGGTAGGCATTACTGCATTTGCTGTCCCAGTAAGACCACCTCCATTAGTTCTTGGGTCAAGAATAAATGTGCTTACTGTGCTTCCACGAGATTGTATACTGCCTACAGTTGTGCCGTCTTTGCGGAGTCCAATAATAGAACCATCAGAACCTATACGATTTACAAATGCACCATCTGTACTACCTATAAATACACGTCCATCTGCCTTCCTAAATTCAACCCCAGCGGTAGCACCAAAGTCCAAACCAGCCTTACCCACCATTACATTTTCTGAGCTATCAATCGTGAGTGCTGTGGCGTTACCATTGTCGTCAATGCTTGGTGTGAATGAACTACCTACAGTAAACGTAGTGTAAGCAACAACCTCTAGGATGTCACCTGTAGCCGCACCTGATGCTAAGACAACATCTGAGCCATTCGTAGCTGTGTAGTCTGCGGAAGCTAACTTAACTCCATTGAGATATACGTCTAGGAAGTTAGGAGTATACCCACCAGTGGCAAACGATGTCTGCCCTGACGTAGCTGTGAAGCTATCCCTTGTCTGGGTGGCTTGTGGTACTGGCTGTGTGCCTATGTAACCTGACATATGATTAAGCCTCCAATGCTTCTACCCTAGTCTTTAGGGATGCTATTTCTGTTAATGCTTCTTGTAGTGCGGCTGTGAGTAATGGCACTAACTTGCTTTGGTCTATGCCTTGGTAATCAGGAACACTACGAGTACCCATGACAGCGGCTGTAGTCTCACGCCATTGCTGTCCGTCTTCTAATGTTTCTGGCTGTTCAGCATCTGCACTGTGTATAACTTCATCTACTTCATCTGTAGCTGGAGTATAGATGTCACCTGTAGCTGGAGTTACTTCGTACTCTTCGTCACGCATTGCGTCTTTAGTGCCAGTGATTGCTTCTGGTACTACATTAGCAACTTCGTGAGCTAAGAAACCATCTACGAGTGTATTAGTATTATCAGCTATAAAGTTAAAACGTGATGGGTTAAGTTGATTAACTCTTGCAGATGCACCTGTTAGGTCTACTACGTTTTCTTTTAATCGGTAGTCTGAGGATGTGTTGTAGGCTGCAGAGGATGTTCCCACTGATATACTACCTACATTAACTCCTGATCTATAAAACAAAGCGACTTGCCCACTGTTCGCAGTGCGATGTAATAACAATGGGACACCCGATCCACCAGAATTTGCAGTAAAACCCGTACCAGTTCCAGCATGGTCTATTTGCAAGCCATTAAAAGGACAATTAGAATCAGTAATATTAATACGAGCCAAGCCGTTTGAAAGGGCATCGTTTCTTCCGCTTTGTATTAATAATGCTTGCTCTCCAGCCGCCATACCCCCAATTTCTAATCTAGCACTTGGGGAACTGTCTCCGATTCCTACTTTTCCTGCTGAGTCGATGCGCATACGTTCTGTGTTGTTAGTCAGAAACTTCATATCGTTGTTTTCACGCTGGCGTATAGCAACATCAGGTGTAGGGTTTTCAACTGTTATGCTAAACCCATCGGAAGCTGTTGTGCCTGTAGCCGCATTTGTAATACCAAGAGCTACATCTCCTGCGCCTCCACTAACGTGCAAGTTTCTGCTAGGCGAACTCGTCCCAATACCAACGTTGCCTAATGTGTCGATGCGCATACGTTCTGAGCCATCAGTATCAAACGTCATTACAGTGTCGTTTTCATCATTATCAGCATCAGCTTTAAAACTTATCTCATTACCATCAACACGTAGAGCAAATTCACTACCACCAGAACCAGATGATTTTACTTTTAATATATCTCCATGACCGCCTTGAATCTCAAGCGCACCTGTCATTGTATCGCCAGTTTTAGTTACAAACTCAGCATCAGCTTCAGCTTCCGTGTATCCATCAACTAGTGTGACAGATGATTTACTTCCAATATATCCAGCCATATTATGTTTGCTCCAATACACTCACAATCACGTCACAAGATGATGCAGTGTCAGATGTTACTATCACTGTATCTGTAGTCTCCAAGATGATCTTGCCATCCAAGACTGAGAGAGCCGCACCAGAAGGAATAGGAGCATCTTTAATAATATAAATACCAGCCGCTTGTACATCTACTTTAATTGATGAAGCTGTTCTATTTGCTAAGTTACAACCGATCATCACTGATGTAGTAGACGATGGTACTGTATATGTAGTTGTAGCACCCGTACCAACCGATGCGCTTGTATAATTCTTAAATGTGTTTGCCATTGTTTGTCCTAACCGAGTGCGATTGCAAATGCTAGTGCAGTACCAGCTTGATCTACGTCTAAATTTGTTCTAGTTGTTGATGCGTCTGTTACATCTATTGATCCTGTTACATTTATGCTACTAGTAACTTGACCAACTGTACCATCAAAATATACTTGTAGGTCATCGTCTGTACCTAATATGACTTTATCATCATCTCCAAAACTTAAGTTACCAGTCATAGTATCGCCAGTAATACGTACAAAACCTGTACTTGTATCAAAGGCGTTCTTTAGTTCTTCAAAGGTAATTGCTTTAGTTTCGTTTAAAGAGTTGTCAACAACGACAAACTCATCAGCAGACACTAAGTCTGCACCAGCGATGTTAGTTAACTGGGAAATCTTCTTGTCAGCCATATTGTTAGTATCCTTATATCACAGCTTCTACAGCTTCAAAAGAGATACCGTAGATTGACGCATTGTTAATTGACCACGAAGTCATGTTTGTTGCTAGTCTGAAGACCCCTTTAGGGGAATTAAATACTACAGTAGAACTAGTGTAGTCAGATCTTAGTGAAGGCCATATCTCTATTGTGCCATCTCCGTCTTGATCCAACAACACCTGATGTAGCTTAGAGCTTGCTCCAGATCCTAATTGTATGTAGTCACCAGCCTTAAGAGTACCTGTCATAACAACACTAGCAGTTTCTTCCCCTACATTACCAGACAAGACACAAGAGCTTACTGTACCTTGTGGTGTAGCATAGTCAGGATCTCCTAGTAGAAATGTGCCAGTCTGACCTCTAAGTCCTACTAACATAGCTTTCCACTCAGCCGCTTTATCTCTGTGTACCGAGGGAATATTGACTGACGCTTCCCACTTTTGACCACCGTGAGAAACAATCTGTTGTTTGTATGTAAAAGGAGATTGAGAAACAGCTACAGCATTAACAGCCCTAAGCTCAATGCTCTCAATCCCTATTGTGGTTGGTGTAGCTAATGGGTAGCTTAGTGCCATGTGTTATATTCCTTATAAGTCTAACCGAATGTAGCTTTCATTGTACCGCCTCTACGACGATCATTTATGATCTCAGATTTAGTCATTTGAGCAATCTTAGGAGCCGCTTGAGCTATTATTCTCTTAACGCTATCGTCTCCATTAGCAGAGAAGTTAAAGTTTTGTACAACAGTAGTAGCACCGCCACCTTCCATCTGTACTCCTAACTTACCATTAGCTCCACGTTTAAGTGGCATGATAGCTTCAGGACCAGCTTCTCCCATTAGTCCAGTTTTACCACCAGACATAGGGAATGTAGTAGGGCTTCCAACTACTCCACCATCAGCGTATGCTTGTACTTGAGATCCACCAGAGAATACACCACCGTTAGCAAAAGGTATACCCATAGCGGCTTTAGCGGCATTGACCATTTGCTGTACAACAAGTATCTGGTAGAGTTCTTTTATGATAGCTCTAGCCATAGACTTGAAAGCATCCTTAACTGATTCAGTACCTTCTACCATAGAGATGAAACCATCACCTATGATACCACCTATTGTATCAATTAACTGTCCTTGCTTTTCTTTTTCTTCTGTTAGCTTCTTCTCTGCTTCCACCATATCGTATACATACAGTATACTCTCTTGTTGAGTTTTTAGTGTTTCTAAAGCTCTCTCATATTTTGCACTACCGTACTCTATACCTAGTTTGTCTAGCTCTAATTGTGTTTTATATGTTTCATTAAATTGTTCAGCAACTAACAGTTCTCTATCTTTAAGACCTGCTGTCATTAATTGCTCTTGTGTACTTAAGCGTAGAGTAGCTAAGTATTCATCTTGTTTCTTATTTAACTTCTCTTGAGCTTCTAGTTTACTTTGAGCATCTGTAATCTGAGGTCCCATACCCATTTCTGCAATCTCTATTGCGCTAGGACCTCTGGCTCCCCTACGACCTTGCATACCTGCAAATTCTTTTCTTCGTAGCTCTTCGGTTATTTCCGCCACTCTTTTATTTCGAGCTTCCATCTCCTTAGACTTCTTCTCTTCAAAAGCGTAGTAGTACTTAGTGGCTTCAAGCCTATTATCTTCTTTTCTAACCTCAGCCGCTTCTAGTTCTTCTTTAACTAGTCTTGCATTTTTATACTGTAGTCGTAAGAACTCTGCTAAGTTTTTATTTCTCTTCTTAGCTAATTCCTGTAGCTTTTTATCTTTCTCTATTAGGTCAGCTTTTTCTTTTCTTTGCTCTCTGTATTTATCTAACTCTTTTTGAGCTTCTTCTACAGCTTTCTTTGCTTCAGATACTGCGGCTTTTCTCAAATCAACAAGTGCTTTATTACCAGCCCTTGCACCTTTTGTTTTCTTAGCTAGATTATCTTCTGCTGTCTGAAGAACCTGTGTAGCTTTTAATATATTTTGTGCGTATGTAGCTTCAGTTAAATCTTCGAAACCACCCCTAAGCATGTGTATATCTTTGGTTAACTCTTTAGTTACTTTACTAGCACTCTTAAGAGCATCTTTCCAGTTACCAAAAACATCAGCAGACTCTTTTGCCGCCTTCTGTGCTTGCTGAAGAGTACGTAATAACATAGTACCAACAGCAAGTGAAATACCTACTACAGCACCAGTGACTCCGGGCAAAAGTCCTGCTAACTGAGTACCCTGTTGACCAAATGCGACTAATGCAGATGTTCCAGATTGTACTTGAACAAAGAAGTCACCTACCTGATAACCAACTTGTTGAGCATACATCCCAAACCTGTTAGTTGACTTACCAGCCATGTTAGTAGCTTGAGCCATTCTTAACTGGTCGTCAGTTAGCTTTCTTACAGAAGATGAGTATCTACGAACTTCTGAGTTTGCTGTTTTGTAAGATCCACCTAATTTTGATAACGCACTAGCTTGTTTATTTAACTCTGCTGAATAACGAGCCGCTGTAATGTCACCCTTACGTAAAGCAGATTCTATAGTTAATAAGTTTCGCTCAAACTTTCTTTGTTCTTTTTGCGCTCTAATTAAGTCTCTGTCGTCAACACCTATTATAAACCTTAAGTCATCCATTAGCTATACCCATATAAACTGTATCAACACTCTTAATTGCTTTTATCTCCCACGAGGAAATAGGTGTCTCAGTCAGTTCCTTCCATGCTTTAATTTGTTCATAAGTTATCGGGTTAGGGCCAGAGAATCCAGCAGTTCTAGTGTTGCTTAACGTAATAAAGGCAGACCAGACATGAGCCATAAGCAGTGGAAAATGGGTCGGGGGTTCCAATGCTTCAGGTTTACGTCCAATCTGCCTTTCTACTTGTTCTAAATGTTCACGTTCTGTAGTGCCATTCTCATCAGGCTGATTGAGCTTAAACTGATGTTCAGCCCATTCGCATAACTGATGAGTTAGGCTTTCGTAAAATCCAGAGAGTCTGCAAGTGCCTCCTCAATCTGATCCTTAATCCAAAACACTTCATCGTAAATCTGTTTAGCTTTAGCAATGGAAAGTTTGGGTTGTTCTTTGTTGTAAGTTATGTTCCACTCTGAAGTTATCTTGGATAGCATATTAAGTGTTGCTTCTTCCATATCTTGAGCAGTTATATCCGTGTTCTTTTTGCCTTGCATAGCCTTAAGACGTTTATTAGTCTGTTCATGCATCAGTGCTTTATACTCTTTAGAGTGACTTGCATATACAACTATAGTCATATCAGTCTTGTCATCATTCTTGAGTACATCACCAGTGTTGGGATGCTTGAGTGTTACTTCTACGGTATCACTTGTAGGCTTTAAGTTCATTAAATCCATGTCGAGTTCCTTTCGGGGAATAAATGTCGGGATTGTATATATAAGTGTGAGGACTTCCGACCCGACTCAGAAGCCCTCACTAACCTTAGCTAAGGTGTTACGTTATCACGCTGGGCGTGTAATTTTTAAGTTAGTTGCTTCAGTTGCATCATATAGAGCAACGAAAGACATGCTAATCATTCGGCTTGTAGGTCCGTCTACGCCAACATCAGCACTGTTTATTTTAACTTTAGGGAACTGGAATGTGTAAGCGTTAGCACCTGTAGGGTCGTTAACTGATACTTCAATCTCTGTCTCTGTTTCGTTAAGGAAACGGTTAATTAATGCCGCATCCTCGAAGTAAGCTGTCAGTGTACCTTCAACTTCTGCTCTACCATACTCTAATGATGGTGCGCTATCATCTCCGATTACGAAGGTAGGTGCGAAGGAATTAGTCAATGTGAAGTCTAGAGCAGTTACGATAGCTACGTTAGATGCTCCACCTACGTTACCAATACCGATGTCACCTGAGTAAGCATCAAATGGTGCGGCTCCAGAAGCGGCATCTTGTGTCTTCTCTGTAGCACCTATAGTCATATCCTTACCTACCATACCGAAGGTAGTAGCTACCATCTGGTTAGGCGCGAGGGAAATAGCCATAGTGGAAACTGAGCAACCTGAGAATAGTCTAGCTTGATCAATATCTGCGGCATAGTCTTCTATAGATAAGAACTTAGGTGCAACACCTACTTTAAGTACGTTAGTTGACCAAGCATTTAACATGGCTGATTCTAATAGTTCGTCGTAGTCACCGTCTCTTAGGTCTACAACAATGTCTCCACCCACTTGTCTGTTACCGTGGCGATCTACACGAGGCATACGGTCAGCTTGGATGTCGTTACCAGCTACACGATCTTTAGTTAAGTTTAAAGAGTGTGTACTGAAAGGAAGGTTAGTAAAGTTACCAGCAGGTGTCGTACCGAAAGTGCTTTCGACTATGTAAGACAGGCTGGAGCGTGAACCCTGTGCAAAGGCCATGATGTATTCTCCTAGTTATTTATAAATGTACCATCCGATATTAATCGGAACGTAGTACCAAGGGCTGTCAATCAAACCTTGTTGCCGTTCAGCATAGTCGATTGATAATTTAATTGTTTCTGATTGTGCGTTAGTAAATGATATGTCAGTAGTAGCTTGAAATGCGTTTATGACTTTATTAACGTAGTCGTCTGCGGTTGAAGGTCCGTTACCTTCTGGTGTAAATACTGTAACAGCAAAAACACCTTGATACCTGAGTTGAGGGTTTAAGCCTCTTACAGCAGGTCTGTTTAACGTAGGCAGGTACTGTACTCTAATAAAGCTAGTTCCTGTTGTCGGCTCAAATGCTACGTTCTCGTAAGCTATGTCGGGTAGGTTAGCCGTGTTCGAGATGTGTGTCTCAAGTGCGGCACGTATGTCACTATGTATACTAGCCATAAATATTCCTTATCTGTGCGAACACTTTATATCCAGCTTTTCTCCACTTAGGTCCACCATTCTCTACATCTCTAGCGTGAGGGGAACCATTAGTAAATACAATAGTACTTTTAGTATCGAAGTCAGTTATCTTAGCTATGTCAGAGTTAAGGTTGTTTAAACCTTCTTGTCTCTTAGCTTCTGGATTTTGACCTTTAGGTTTGTTATCTGAAGACTTGCCTCTTGGTCTACCTGCACCAACAGAGTATGAGAAGGATGTAACATAAGCACCAGTATCAACTGGAGATAAGTTTACAGCAGTCCTAGCTATACTTTGTAGCCTCTCCTTAACACCATCTTCAATGAGGTTGTCAATCTTTCTCATCTTTTTTGATATAGGTGTATTTACTTTAACACGAGACTTCATACCTTACTCCTGTACATCACATATGTAACACATAGCGACACCATTAGAGAATATAGATACTGCTCTTGTTACTTTAACTGTATCACCATTACCTATGATTAAGTCGTCAGGGAATGGATCTATACCTACTCCAAGGTAAGGTACTACACACTTACGTACACCTCTAATAACTTCTTCAGGGTTAGCACTAGAATAGTCATAGAAGTAACCAGTGAAGCTATAGTCAGTGGTAGATGAACCTACTACAGAACCTGTAGATGGATTATAGCTACCCCCAGTAGTAATTTTACGTAGCGTTAGTGTTTCACCGAAATCTTCAACTAGCTTGAGTAAGTCAAATGCTCTAAAAGACATATGTTACTCCTTCTACTCGTATTCAGGTGTTTGATAACTAGGTGGGTTCTTAAATCTATCTCTTCTGAAAGATCCTTCTATTCTATTAGTGTTTTGTCTTACAGCTTCTACTGTACTCTTAGTAATGCCACCAGCTAGTACCCCTACCGAAGCACCTGAAGTTTTACCTTGGTACTCTAGGTTGTCTGCTAGTGAATTGTAGTGTGTAACTAAGTCAGAGTAGTCAGCTTTTAAGGCTCCACTAAGCTCTGTGTTTACTTTCCTAGAATACTTAGATGCTATAGCTCTAGCAATCCAAGCCCCAGAGTAGTATACGTTATTACCATTCTCAGTTAGAGAGAAAGTAACTTCTTCATTCTGTACTTGTTGGTCAGTTGTGTCAGTATCACCAACTAAAAGTCGTACTGTATTGAGACGACCAGAAGCCGTAGTTGTGTTTAGATCCGTTGGATCGTAAGACCAAGCCATTTAGTCGTCCCCTTTGTTTATTCTCCGAGAATTTTATCTCTTATTTTATAATAATCTTCTGTAACCCAACGGTTGTTATTTAAGAACCGACGAATAAGACCTCGTTGCTTATCATCTATCTTTGACTTCTTACACTTCTTAGTATTAAACTCTGCTGTGCTAGAGGTTCTATCTTTAACTTCGTTGTTAAGTAAGTTAACAAGCAATTCAAGTTGCTTACCAGAGAACTCTGATAGTCTATCTCCAACCTTATTCTGAACTACTAATTCTTCATTGTGGTACAAGTAACCAGATGCGTAAAGTATTGCAACTTTATCTTGATGCAAACCTCGCTCTAACCAGTTAAAGTGATCTCCACGTTTCCAATCTCGATTGTCTGCCGTAACAGGCATTTTTATAAAGACAGGCCAATCTACCTGCCATCCCAAATATGATGGGTGCATAGGACTACTCCGTTGTAAGGATACTGTTATGTTCTTTTATTATTTGGGTGCAACCCCAAGCGATTAAGCTCAGGGTTCACCAGTATGTTATGTGTATTAAGCGATTACTGCTTCGAAGAAGTATCCTAAGTCAGCACCGACGACTTTCATGTCGTATGCCATTTTCACTTGGATATGTTCTGCAACTTGCTGACGCTTAAGAGCATCGTCAGAGTATGATTCTACAGTAACACCTAAGTTGTTTACACTTGGGATATTGTTCCAAGCGAATGTCAAACCAGCCGCAGGTGTCATAAGACCTGAAGAGCGTGGTGTGTGTACTAGTAGAGCGTTCTTACCACCGATAAATGCATTGCTTTCAGCAAGACCTTCAACAGCACTGTTCTTCACAGCTTCCATTACGTAGAAGTTTTCTACTTCGAAGATCTCAGCTAATTTAGCATCTGTAATTAAAGCAGTGTTTGTTACAGTTGCTCCGCCGTTTAGACGAGCTAGGATATCTGGGTGGTTAATTAATACGTCACGTACTTCTTTACCTACAACCATTGTGTTTGGCTTAAATCCACCAGACTTAAGTTGCATTGTGCGACGACCCGTAGTTACATCTGAGATAGGTGTAGAGTTCGTGTAGTCTGACCACAAGTTAGCTGGAGTAACGTCTGTTGTCCAAACGCCAGCGTTAAAGAATGTAGAAGCGAAACGCTCCTCACGATCTATTAACAGACGGTTTGTCAATGTCTCTGCACCAGCAGAACGAATTTCTAACATTGCATCTTCGTTAGCAAGTGTTTGCTCGTCGAAGTCCATACCTAAACCATAAACGTCAGCGTAGTAAGCGGCACTTGAAAGAGCCATCCCAATACGGTTAACTTCTGTACGTGGTGCTAATTTCTTAACATCACCTGTACGGTTCATGTTCGCACGGTCATAGATGTAGTATTTATCTGACTGAGATTGTACGCCCACTGTTGGGAATACTTTGTCAGCGATAAAGTTTGTTTGTTCTTGTACATAAGCAAGCGTTAAGTTAGATAACGGCTGATCTATATGTACTGAAGAGGGAGTTAATAATGGCATTATGTTATTCCTTTAAAATGCTGATTTAGGCCGCTAAGTTGCCACCTTGGATCATTTCTATTTCGATGATTTGTCCATCTACACCAGCTTCACGGGCATAGCCTAAGATAACGTCACCAGTTGCGGCTGTTAAAGCATCACCTGAAGCGTCTGTTTGTACTGCGGCTCCAGCGGCAATAGTACCACCAGCAGTTACCATTACTGAACCAGAAACAGTTACAGTTACAGCATTGCCAGCAGTTCCGCCTACGATGCAAACACCGATAGCGTTTTCGCCAGCAGAATCAGCTAGGTCTACTTGACCATCTGACTCAAGAGTTACGAATTTAAATTGTGCTGAAGATAAATCTTCCCCAGCGATGAAAGTACGGTTGTCACGAGACTGCATTACCGCCATGATTATTCCCCTTTGTAGGTTTTGTTAATAAGTGACTTACCTTCGTCAGTCTTAGCTACAGCAGCGTAAGCCTTGGCGTATTCACTTTTCTTTAGTTGGTTGTCGTCCATGTAGGACTTCACGATATTATCTAGTTTGTCGGAAGATGAGGCAAACTCACCGTCTACATCGGACTTACCAAATTCTTGCATGGATGCTTCAAAAGCGGCGTCTGCGGCTTTAAGTGCTACCATGATATTTTCTTCTTCTGCGAACTTCTCTACTAAAGACTTAGCAATAGCTAGATCAAAGTGTGGCAGAGCTTCTTCAGCACGTTTAGTTAACGCAACGTCAGCTTTCTCTAAAGCGGCTGCTTCAAGTGCTTTTAGGACTGGAGCAGGGATGTCAGATTTAACTACCATCTCGCCTTCTATGTCCATCATTTCTACTTCAGCTTTCTTTTCGATTGCTTCAGCAGTGATAACGTATCCGTTGTCGATAAGACCTTTACGAAGTGTTTCGTTTTCAGACTTAAGTGCTTCTACTTCAGCTTCTAGAGGGTTAACCTCTTCAGCTTTAGTTGTTTCTTCAGCTACAACTTCTTCAGTAGTAACTTCTTCAGCGGCTTTCTCCATGTCATAACCAAGGGCTTTCATCGCGTCTGGACGTCCACAACCTTTGTCTTTCATGTAAGTAGCTACTTTAGCTTCCATTTCTTCATTCATTTTATTTATACCTTCAAAGGAATTGTCACGCTTGAATAGACTAACCATTGCCTGAGCATTGGCTGGACGATCCACTAGGGATAGTTCTTCAAGGTGCAAGTTTTTTAGGAGATTAGGCAAGTTATATTTCCTCCTTAATAGCACGTCCACCTATAGAGAACGCAGCGAGTTCACCAGACTTCACCATTGCCCAGACATCATCATCGAATACTTTGTAAGCGACAACCCATCCTTCACGGTCAGACTGGATACCTAGAGAATCACCAATTTCTTTAGTGATCGGGAGTGAGTGTACAACGACACCTACTTGATCCCCTGTGTGCATAGCCTTGCCGACTCGCACATGCTCCATAAATTCATTAACAGCTTTAACTAAAGTCTCAGCCTCTATTACATCACCCTGTCGGTCTACTACAGCTTCACCCTTTTCGGTTACTACTGAAGCCCAACCGTAGACTAGACGTTGTTCGTCGTCAGTCTTAAGGATCTTACCTTCAATGTTTGCTTTAGTCATATCACCTACCGATGTATTTGATTGCCACATACGACATGACCAGTAGCCAGCCGTTGTTTTATCTTTCTTGCTATCACAATTATGTCTAGCTCTAAAGTTGGCTCTAGCTTTAGGATCATCTCTACGAATTTCCATGTTAGGATCTCCGAATGTAACTCTCTTAACCTTGCCACCAGACTGTACAAAGACTTCAAACTTCTTGTTGCCACCTTGTATACGTCTAGGCTTGTTTAAAGTGACTTTCTCACCTTGATAATCAGCCTTAGCAAATTCTGTCTTCATAATCTCTTGTACAATGACCCTGAGAGCCTCTATACGATCCACTGAGGGGGCTTCAGCTTCTTCTGTAGGCTCATCCCCACTGTAGTAGGCTAGATACGCCTCATGGCTCTCTGCTGGCATGTACACAGCCTGTCCATCATAATCAGATACGTGAATAGCTCCACCAAGTCCTAAATCCATAGATCTAGAGATAGCTTCAGGCTCTGTTGTAAAGATATCGTTAGCGTATTGTGCTTTACGTAGAGTAGATAGCTTATGACCAACCATTTGACCTGTAGGCTTACCTTTATCGTCAGTTATTTCAATACGTGCCGCAGGTTCTTCTTTTGTACCTGTTATCTTTACTGGAATATTAGGTACTGTACCATCTCTTACAACTTGACGTACAATACCACGAGCAGTTCCACCAGACGAGTTCCAAGATACTTTAGATCCTACTTTCATAATAAATTACCTTATGTTTCATTCTTAATTAGTACACCTTGAAAAGATGCGGCTATTGGGTTGTTACTAGTATTTGTAGAAACTCTTATCTCTACATCAGTCTTCTCTGCAAACTCTTGTGGGTATTTAAACAACTGTTTAAGTTGACTACTTTGCAACACATTGATAAATCTAGTTCTAAATACATTAGATCCAAAGTCACGAGTGTGAAAACTAGCATTTACTCTTTTGTTTGCTAAACTTAGTGCGGCAGTAATATTAATCTCATCTAAGTATAGCGTATGTCCAGCAGGTACTGTGTATGCGGCTATCTGTGTTTGATTACCTATACTAAGGTTAGCGTATACTGTACCGTTAGGTACTCCACCTGTAGCTCCAGAAGATCCTACGTATATAATGCCACCAGAAGTTCCAGATGAACCTGCTAAAGTAACAAAGGCTCTATATACTCTCAGATACGACAACTGAGTAGTTACTTGTGTCTGACCGTTTAGAGTTATAGTTTCTTCTATCTCTACGTAGTTCTCATCTAGACCTTGTATAAGTATTGTGTTAGCACCTGAGCCACCACTTGTGTCATTTACGCTTGTACTACTTACAAACATAGTAACTGCACTATCTAACCAAGGATAGTCACCACCTTGTTCCCATACAGTCTCTTCATCTCCATTTACATCTGGATTGTATCCAAACTTGTATAGAGTTCTATATCCTAATGTATGGCCTCTTGAGATAGCCAAATCAGTATGATCGTATATTCTTTTAGGCCAACCACCAAACATCTGCTGTACCACCTGTTCATATTGTTCGTTAGGGTCTGCGGCATCTTCTACATCTGGTCTACCTGTTAAGATACCACCAGCAGAAAATGAGTTAGACTGAGTTATAGATGTCGAGTTTAATACTGGTGTGCCAGTAACAATAGGAGATGCTGTACTTACTTCATCTTCAGTTACCGTAACACTAGGTACTATAGGTTGACCAGTTACAAAGTCAGATGTATTTAATATGTGTAACTGACCCATAGTGGAAATAGATACTATAGGTTGACCAGTCGTAATAGATATTACATTACTGACATATACTTGAGTTATTGCAGTGTTCTGTACTACAGGAGCATTAGTTATAAAACCATTAGTTGCAACGTAGTTATTGTTAATTAGGACATCACTAGCTTCAGTGAGTATTAAACTGCTATCTTCCTGTAGTATCCTGCTTGTCATGATTAATGACCCTTACTATGCAGGATCAGGTATACCGACAGTAAACGACCCTAGTGAAAAAGTATTACCAGACGCAACAACTTGGCTTGCAGTTAAAGAACCTGTAGCAAGTAATCTTGTATTGCTAGTATCAACAACTGCATAGTGAGTTGCTGTACCATTACCAGTTATTGATCCGTCTGATATTGCGGCTACTACTACTTCACGTCCACCACCTGATCGGTCTGTAGGTGAAGCAATAGAAAGGCTTGTAGAATTACCCAGAGTATAAGTAGATGTTGCTTCTGCGTAACTCGTAGCTTCTTGAGATGTCAGGTCAATACGATTAGCTTCCGTATCTAGAACTGTAAGTCCATTATCTAGAACTCTATTATTTAAAGTTGCCATGTTATTCTTCTACCTCTGGTTCTAGAGCTACAGATACATTCGGGTCGTACTCTAGTTCAGCTATATCCATAAGATTTTGTATAACTTCTGGGTGATCTGATACGTTAATATTTGCACCATTAAGATTACGTAGGAAGCCAGCAATCTCACGTAGGTCGTGAGGTGCAACATCTCCAGCAACAATAGTTGGCATGAGATCATAGTTCAGACCGTTCAACTCCCACAGTCGCTCGACCAACTGTTTGTTGAGAACATCTGTGATAGCTTGGATGTAACTCTCAAGCGCACGAAGGAACAGGTCTGTCTTTGACTTAGATAAGGCGTATGAACCACCTTGAGA
>JACLAB010005870.1_pt1 | contig 41451 bp, 42 predicted proteins | sample 8027921 | NCBI WGS metagenome assembly JACLAB01 (sample SAMN15725117, study PRJNA655200) | protist metagenome | isolation source: fluorescence activated cell sorting (FACS) single amplified genomes of... | place: USA: West Boothbay Harbor, Gulf of Maine | collected 2000-07-19 | reverse complement strand
CCTCGTACCCCACGCCACTCGTCCGCTGCTGATCCTTCCCATCCTGCTGCGTTGCGAGCGTAAGATACACGGTCTTGCTGTCGTTCACGTACAGCGGCGCGTGTGCCTGATCAAAGTACACATAACTCACGTGCACGTCCATACGCCTCGCGTCCAACGGCCAGCCAGGCTCGCTGCTCACATCGTCCAGGCTATCCCGCCCCAGAACCAACGAAGTATGCCGTGAGCATGTCTCCTCGTGGCTCCGGGACGACAAGGGCGTGGGGGCCACGTCTGCCTGCTCCTTCCTCAGACCGTCCGCATCCAGCCGGAGACCAGCCAGATGCCCAGCCGCCACGTCCGCGAGCGCATCATCAAACGATACGTCAATCGTGACAGACAGCGTCGCGCGCGGTGACACAGGATCGGGCGACATGTTCCCGGGGAGGGGGCTGTTGGGCGAGTCTGAGCGGGGCTTGAGGACGATGGCGACCTCCGCCAACCGGAAATTCCCGTCGTTCGTCGTCGTCAGACGCTCAATCAGAGACGACAAAGGCACAAAGCCGCTCAACTCTTCACCGTTCGGGCCGATCCCGCTTATTTCCAGAGCCTGCCTGCTTGGGGACTCTTGTATCCACGCAGCCAACTCGCTGCGCCGGGATCGAATCTCGTACACCACGTGCCCATCCAAAGGTACACATTTTTTATTCGATGCGGAATCCCACCACCTGAGGGAGAAGACGTCCCCAGAGCCGGCGATCCATGGTCTCGGAATGGTCTCGGAGTCCAAAGTTCCGCTCCGGCGGATTGAGAGGCGCAAAAGCCCACGAGGAGGCCCGCTTCCGCCTCCCTCGTTCGACGGAATTGATCCAATGCACATACAGGTAATGATGAACAGAGAATTCGTTCAGGAAAAAATGCCCACTCGACGTTGACCAGGCCTGGGCGCGACCCAACTACTGCTGGCCAGATGGGCCCATCTGGCCCATGTGGCCCATCTAGCCCATGTGGTCCTCCCGCTTCTGCTGGCTCAGCAAGAGCCGGGCATCCCTGGCACGACGGGCGCATGCGTTCAACTCGAGCTCGCTCAACAAGACAAACGTCCCGAAGAAAGGCGTCGCAATGAGGGCTGTCTTGCTCGACACGCTGAGTGCTCGGTTAAATTTCGGCCAGACTCGGCACGCTCCCAAGATGCCCACGGTCGATACTGCCAGCGCCTGCAGGCCGCCTGTGGAACGGATACGCAGGAAGGGCGTGAGTTGGCGTGAGTTGCAGAGGGACCTGGATTGTTCGTTCCAAAGCCAAACGCACCCAAGAGTCCTTCCACCGCAGCCGCGCGCATGCAGTCCTCCTGGACCGTCCGGTTTTCCGTGCTCCCGTCACCCTTGATCATCGGACACAGCCACCCGTGTGGATCCACAGCTCCAAAAAGTTTTGTTTTCGAAACCAGCGAATCCTGCCTGCACCCTGCGTACGCCGACGGTGCGATACGATAGGATCCCTCACGACACAAAGATCGTGAGACGCGACACGCGCCAGACCATGGACGAGTACAACCGCAAGGGGATCCACGTTGATTCGCAACGGCATCCCGTTCTTAGCTGGGCACTCGAGCACAAGCTCAAGACGATCGGATACGTTTGGTTGGGAGGTATCTCGGGCTCTCTGGCCTACAACTGGACGCGGCCCATCTCGACGTCGCTCAAGCTCATCCATTCCCGCGTGTACGCGCAAGCAATCACGCTCGGGGCCCTGGGTGCGCTTGCGTCCATCGAAATGTACGCACAGGGACTGGAGAGAGCGGAGGGCGGGGATCCCTAGAGTCGCGCTGAAGATCTACTTCCCACTGTATAGCGTCTACTGTTCGTTGTCATGTACGATACACGTTACACCAAAAGAAAAAGGCAAACCGTCCTACAGGAAATAGTCCGGCGTCCTGCGTGTCACCTCCGGCTCGCCCTTTCTTGGTGCCGGCTCGAAGCTCGTAAAGCTCGACTCCATCCCCTCGTCCACCTCCATGATACTTGCCTGGTTCCCGCACCGGTAGCAGTAGTTTGGTGCTGAAAAGATTGTCACCACGTTCTGCTCGTGGCTCCAGTTGTGCCCCTCCATGACCAATTGATGGGCCCGTGAGATCAGTTGGAGTCCATTGAGGTGGCAGAAGTGGCTCGAGATGTCGAGCCCGAACGTGTACCCCGCTCCCCTCGGCGAGATGCCCCAACCGTGCCGGTCATCGGGATCCGACCACAGCAGGTCGCACATGGGTCCCTCGTGAGGCACCTCCTGGATACGGTCCAAAGCACGAATATTATCCAAGGTATCCAGCGTTGGTGACAAACCCCCGTGCAGGCAGAACACCTGGTTCTCCACGAGTGCCGTCAGGGGGAGGTAGTCAAACAGGTCGGTAAACATCTTCCATACGCTTGCGCTGCCGTACTTGCGCAAGCATTCGTCATAAAATCCGTACACCTGGGTGATTTGCCGGGACTCGTGGTTGCCGCGCAGCACGGTGATACGATCGGGGTATCGGACCTTGAGTGCCACGAGAAGCGTCACCGTCTCCACGCTGTGATAGCCTCGATCGACGTAATCCCCCATGAATAAATAGTTTGTGTCCGGGCATGATCCTCCGATCCGAAACAGCTCGACCAGGTCGGCAAACTGCCCGTGGATATCCCCGCAGACCGTCACCGGACTCCGCACAGGCTGCACGTTGGCCTCGCGGACGAAGATTTCCTGGGCTTTAGAGCATAAATCCGCCACCGCTGCCTCTGATAGGTGTCTGGTTTCGTTTAGAAGCTGATCTATATAGCCGTCTATGTCATGCACCTCGGAGGCCGACAGCGGCGGACCGTTTGAATCCATATCGGCGAGCACGACGGAGTTCCCCTGCGTGCTGGTGTTTGGTGTTTTCTCGTCGTTTGTGCTCTGGTGTGACTGCCCGGGATCAGGCGTGTACCGTGGCAACCTGCCGGAATCACCGCTGCTGCCTTGAGCGCGTTCGAACGAAAGTTTCTGAGAAAACAATTCTTTTGTCTGACGATACCGGCGCTCTTTCGGCGTTGGGATACATACAGTCCCCGTCTGGTCGTGTACACGGGCGGATAGCTGGACAGCACCGGGGTGGCCGCGCGGCGGACAGCGAGCAGGCCCCGCAACGTACGACGCAAGGCAGTTGGTGGGCCAAATGCATTCAGACAAAAGAGAGGGACACAGGGTCACGAATGACCTGGAGTTCACCAAGTCCAGCAAGGACCTGGAGCTCTACTCGTCGTTCGAGTCGATGGGTCTGAAAGAGCCCCTCCTCCGCGGCATCTACCAGTACGGTTTCGAGAAACCGTCTGCAATCCAGCAGCGGGCCATCGTGCCCATCATTACCGGCAGGGACGTCATCGCACAGGCGCAGTCGGGCACGGGGAAAACATCTCTGATCGCTCTGACGCTTTGTCAGATCATCGACTCGGACGTGGGGGACACGCAGGCGCTGGTCTTATCGCCGACGCGCGAGCTGGCGACGCAGACGGAGAAGAACATCCTGGCGCTTGGTGATTTCCTCAAGGTCAAGGCGCACGCGTGTATTGGAGGGAAAACGGTGGGACAGGATATCAAAGTGCTGGAGCAGAACCAGGCGCAGATAGTGAGCGGGACGCCTGGCCGGGTCTTTGACATGATCAAGCGCCGGTTTCTCCGGACGTCGAAAATCAAGACGCTGATTCTTGACGAAGCGGATGAGATGCTGGGACAAGGTTTCAAGGAGCAGATTTACGATGTCTACCGGTACCTCCCCGCCGACACGCAGGTCGTGCTCGTCTCTGCCACCCTGCCCAGGGACGTCTTGGAGATGACCTCCAAGTTCATGGCGGACCCCGTCCGGATCCTGGTGAAGCGGGACAAACTCACCCTAGACGATATAAAGCAGTTTTACGTGAATGTGGAGAAAGAGGAGTGGAAGTTCGACACGGTCTGCGACCTGTATGACACGCTGACCATCACGCAGGCCGTCATCTTCTGCAACACGCGGAAAAAGGTCGACTGGCTGACGGCCAAGATGCGGGAGAACAACTTCACGGTGAGCAGCATGCACGGGGAGATGCCGCAGGCGGAGCGGGAGGTCATCATGAGCGAGTTTCGGAAGGGGGAGACGAGGGTGCTCATCACGACAGACGTGTGGGCGAGGGGAATCGACGTGCAGCAGGTGAGTCTGGTGATCAACTACGACTTGCCATTCAAAAGGGAGAGTTACATTCATCGGATCGGGCGCAGTGGCAGGTTCGGGCGAAAGGGCGTGGCGATCAATCTCATCAAGGAGGACGACGTGAGGGGTCTGCGGGACCTCGAGCGGTTTTACCACATCCGCATCGACGAAATGCCGGCGAACGTCGCCGATCTGATCTAAAATAGAGAAATTGACAGGTATAACAGATACATCGCTACTCGTGCTGGTCAATGTAGAGCCGGGCACCGTCGCGCACCCGCACCCCTGCCTTCTCAAACTCGCCGACGATCGCCCGCGCCACATCCCCCCTCGACGCATCCACAAAGCATTTCACCAGTATAAAACACGTCTCCGAGTCGGGCGTCGGTCCCCCGACCTTCATCAGTTCGTACGTCTCGACCATCTCCTTGAGGAGGCCCTGCTTCGAGTAGTAGATCAGCAGCATGTTGTACTGACGCGTGGACGGCTCCCCAAAGCCGTACTGGGCACCGTGCAAGATCACCTCCTTGGCGATATCCAGTGCTTCCAGCTTCATGGCCTGCTGGAGGAGTGTCGATGACGTCTTATTCGAGAAGGGGCCGTGCTGGTGGAGCTCGCCCCGGGCCAGGTAGTTGAGACGGGTGAGTTCCACTGCTTTCTGCAGCGTAGCCCCCGACGCGCACGACATGTACAGCTCCTGAAGCTGTCGCTGCTTGATCGGACCCATCTCTGTGATGCGCATTCTCAATCTGTCAATGGTGTCCTCCACCTCACCCTCCTCCGCCGCACCATCGACCCCATTTTGGCCCGCGTCATCCACCGCACCATCCACCGCACCATCCATCGCACCATCCACCGCACCATCCATTCCTCCGGATTCCTGTGATACATCTTCTGCCGCTGTGCTCATAAATGCGACCCACGCCGAGCGACTATGCAGCAAATACCTCTGATTCTCAGGAGACGATGACCTCGACGACTGCAGGGCGCGATGCCCACGGCCACCACCGCCACCGCCACCGCCACCGCCCACGTGCGGTGACGAGGATGACGATGAGGACGAGGAAGCCTGCCTCGCGTGGATGGAACGCAGCGCAGAAAGACTCCCAGCTCCCCCGGCTTGGGTCACACCTCCCAGACCCATCGCACTCCCGCCCGGGACCGCGCATGCAAGCCTCCGCGATACCGGATGCATGGAACCTGGCGACGTCGAGCCCTCTTCCCGCCCAAAACCGCTCCCACTCGTCCCCAGCCCGCCGCTCAGGCTTGAACTCGCTCTCGCCCAGACGTTCTGCGCTTCCAACCGCCGAAGCAGCTGAAGCACCGCTGACGTCGACGACGACGACATTCCCCGTATATTCTATTTAAAATCCTGTATGAAGGGCGGAGACGCCTCGGGCAACCTCCAGAGCAACGCGCTCGATGCTGTATTCGCGAATTCGACGTCGCTCCGAGGGAGAACGCGAGCCCACCCGATCGATACCCGCTCCTCTATCGGAATCTAGCACACGCACACACACATATACGCGTGGTGCGAGGAATGAATGAATGAATGAATGAATGGAGGGCAGAAAAAGAGGGCAGAGACTGGAGAGCGGAAAGGAAGAACAGGAGTCGAACACGAGGGAACGCATTTCTATTCGTCCCTTGACCTGCGTATCACAGGTATGTCCCAGAATCACCCCATTAGCCCACTTGCGCCTCGTCGTGGGCCCGCGAGGGCGCGGGAAGCGGTCATCGTGGCCGGGGTCGTCATTCCCTCATCGCATCCAGTGTCCGCCGCGACCGGCTATTGATCCTCCGTTGCCGCGTGTGCGGGACGATACACGTTCTAAATGATGTTGGTCGTGTTTCACGTGCGGAGCCACGCTTTCCATGCGGCCAACCGGAGCACCACTGACACATCGCGTTCCCTCACGGCACCCATCTGCAGGACGGCGAGACGTGTAGGGCATCTCTCACCACGGAACAAGTAGGCTCACCGTACGGATCACGCATATATCAAGATGGATCTCGAAAAGCTGAAGAAAATCGCAGGGAAGTCGTCCGGAGGCGGCGGTGCGCCGCGTCGTAAGACCAAGTCTGGCGCCGGCAAGGCGGCCAACAACGTGGAGAGCAAGGTCAGGTCCGCGGCCCGCTCGCTGAAGGCGCAGGAAATCTCTCCCAGGTTCGACGATGTCATGCTCATTAGGACGGACGGTTCTGCGGTCGGGCTGAGGCAGCCTCGCATCGATGCCAAGCTCGAGTCGAACATGTACGTCGTGTCTTCGGACAACGCCGAGGTCAGGTCGGCCATGCAGGTGCAGAGTATTAAGCAGCAGATGGACCAGCAGGCAATGACCATGGCGCTGCAGCAGATGGGCATGGGGGGAATGATGAAGCAGGCAGAGGAGAGGCTGGCGACGATGAAGGACGGCGGCGAGAACATGACCAAGGAGGAGCTGGCGCATCTCGTGGACTCGCTGGGCAGCATGGGCGCCGGTGGCGCCGGTGGTGACGATGACGATGACGTTCCCGAGCTGGTTGGCAACTTTGACGAGGTGCATGCCCATTAGGTGCAGGCCTGCGAGCGCACGCACTCGGTGGCCAAGCGAGCAAACGACGCGCGTCGCACGCTGCTGCTGTTGGCCGCTGCGAGTCCAGAACAGAGTCCAGAACAGAGTCCAGAACTGTGCCAAATATTTATGACGCCCAACCGGTACAAACTGTAAGTGGTAGAACGATCCGGGATGGACACGGCGCCTGGTCCGCGGCGGAAATCCGCGTTCGAGAACGTGTTCGCGCAATCGCTCATCGCCTGGCGGTTCCTGGGGGCGTATGCGTGTCAGGCGGGGATCTGTGTCGTCTGCATGATGGGTGTATCCATTCTGAAGGCGTTGGTGGGCGTCCTTCCGCTGCACGCGCTTCGGGGAGGCGTTGGATTGCAATCATGGCGCTGGTGGTTGCTCGTGCTGTCGATGCAGGCCGCGATGGGGCCTGCGGTGCTGGCGTTTGTGCTGGTGCTGGACACGAAGGATATGCTCGTGGGCATTGGGAAGTATGACGCGTATATACCGTCGTTTGTATCGTCTCGGCTGGTGAAGATTGCCGGTCGGGTCTCGAGCGGGGAAGGGTGTGCCCGGCAGCTCGTTGCGCTCGGGCTACGGGCTGTCTCTGGGGCCATCGCGCTCGATGTGATGCGCGTGTGGTTTGGTACGGATGGGGGGTATAGGCTGCCGCTGCTGGGCGTCGCGTGTGCGGTGGCGCACCATTTGCACAGTGTGTTTTGGTCTCGGGATGTGCTGGTATTTCCGAGCACGGGGGCGCATCGATGGCAACGATGGCAGAAGAGGGTGCCTAGTATCGTGCAAAGGATCGTGCCGGTGGCGATCGTGGCCTGCGGTTGGTACGCAGGGCTGGTGCGGGTCACAGGCAGCTTCACGCACTCGGTGGGACATCCTGGCCTCGGCAGCCTGGGCAGCCTGGGCAGCCTGGGCAGCCTGGGCAGCCTGGGCAGCCTGTTCTGCGGGCTGTCGTACGCAGCCATGCTCCTCGTCATGTGGTCATTCGGGGATTCAATGGCGGACATTGTGATGACGGAGCGACCGAGGCTGGGAGACTATGGTTCGAAAAAGGTCCTCGCGGCAATGGAAGAATGCCTGAACGGGGCCCGTGGGGATCTTATGCAGCATCTGGCGCTGTATGACTTGTCTCTCGTTCCCAGTGATGGAGAGACGGCGAAGACGAAGAAATTAGTATGGAGAAGGCAGCAGATTTTCGCGGAAGAGACGGGTGCCCTGTGGAGCAGGCTGGGCGGCGTGTGCATGGACCCTCTGGCAGCGATCGTTGTGTCTGTTGAGCGAATAGAAGAGCTATCTTCAAAGCTCAAGGCGAAGAATGGAGCCTCGAATGCGACCAAATGGAATTCGATGCCAAGCCACGGGGCGCTGGCCGGATCCGAGGTCAGCTCCGAGGCCGTTCACAGCCTGCTGGAGATAGCCGGGAATCACCAGACCATCATGCTATCCATACGTTTTCTGAGCGATATGGCGTATGTATCCGTGGACGAGGACCGATACGGCGTGCTGCAGCTCAGTGAACCGTCTCTGGGAGACGTCCTCTTCATGCTGGTTCGGACGGATCAGAAAATCCGGCAACTGGGCCAGTGGGTGCAAGGCGTCGTTTCGGTGGGAGGTTTGAGGTGGAGGGCGTCCGGCGAGGAGCTGTACTCGTTCCGCCGGGCGGATGCGTGCTTGGACGTCGTCCGCAGGGAGATTGGAATCGCGTTGGAGAACCTCGCGAGCGTGTTTGGCACCCACACACTTGTTGACGTGCTCGAGGCAAACCCGCAATTCAAGGCAGCTGAGCGCGCTGGCGGGTCGGAGCGCGTGGCGATGATGGGCGTCCTGTTGCGATCCACGACCGGTTCGGAGATGCCGGAACGGAGGCATCGCCAATAATCGACCTGTGCGAGGGGGACGAGGCCGATGACAGGCAGACTATCAATCGCGACAACGTGGACTGCGACAAGCTGTCGTACGTGCACAACGTCGGGCAGTATTTCGGAAAGCTCGAGTAGAAATTTGTTCACAGCGTAAGCTTGAAACGTTGTCACGAGAATCCACATCCATCGGCATGGGCGGCGTTTGGCGCGCAGCAATCCTGGTAGGTGAGCCAGCTGCCCCATCCACGCTGGCAGACGCTTCCATCCGTAATCTCGTAGCACTCGCGGACCGGATAATACGTAGAGGCGATCCAGCACGACTCGGCAACGTCCTCCGTCGAGAAGTCTGCCGAGTACAAAAATCCACACCCTTGCGTGAACGCAGCGCCCTTCTCGCAGCATGCTTCTATGGAGTCCCAGTTCGAGTGCTTGAGATAGCAGATCTCCGGGTCGCTGGTTGCGACGCACGACGTAGTGGGGTAGCGCGAGCCAGCGACGAAGCACTGGACCTCGTCGTCATCCGGCGTGCACCCGTCGGAACCAAAGTGGTCGCAGCACTGCGATTTCGTTCCGAACGAATTCGGGGCCACACGGCACTCTGTGGGGTCATCCGACTCTCTACACAGCCTCTTGGGGTAGTAGGACTCGACGATATGGCACGGCGCGCTTGCCGAAAGGACACGGCCGGTGGACATTGCCATCACCGACAGCGTCGCGAGTACCGCGAGATGGCTGGGGATCGGGGCGGGGGAGGATTTGCGCATGGTCAATATATATATTAATATATAATATGGTAGAAAACAGCGAGATCCACGCTGGAAACGTGAGAACCCGATGTCGTATCGTACGTGGGTGACGTCACTTGGGTGACGCGTCACTTGGGTGACGCGTCCCCCCTACCGCGCCACACCTGCCCCGACCTGAGACCACCGCTCGCTATCCAACTGGCTCCGGGCCATCCCGATGTCCGTTTTTATTCTATTGAGGAGCGCATCCAGCCCATCAAACTTTATCTCGGGCCGGAGGAAACCACAGATAACCACAGCCAGCCGCCCGCCATAGAAATCACACCCCTCATAATCCATCAGGTGCACCTCGATCGATTCCTCGGGACCATTCTCCTTCACAAACGTCGGTCTCTTTCCGATGTTCATCACCATCTTCCGGACCGCACCGTCTCCCTTCCCCTCGCCCAACAGACGAGCAAAGCCAAAGTAGACACCATGAGGCAGGGGACTCGTCTTGGCACGCACGTCAGCCGGTTTCAAATTAGCCGTCGGCACGCCAAGCTGTTTGCTCCCCCGACCGTACCCGGCGACCACCTCGGCCTCAAGAAAGATTGGCGATGTGACGTTCGGAATGGCAAAGTTCTCTGGAACACGGAGAATCATCGCATCTTCGCCGACCCCAGCCCCCTCGCCAAGAACCTCTAGGCACATGTCCCGAACGACCTTCTCAACCCCGTCACGGTTCATCGCACGCCCCTCTGAGGTGTAGACCACCACGTGCCCACCAGGCCGCATCATCAGGCTGGCCTTGAGCAGCGCCGGGCGCAAGCCATCATTCCCCACCCGGTCCTGGTCGATGACTGCCATAGAAAACGGCCCCATATATGGCGGCACAGACGTCACGTCGCCCACCCACGTGCGCGGGGCAGCATCGTTTCCCATCGGTGTGTGGGCACCGCTGGCAACCGCCTCAGGGTCGGCGACGACCGACAACACATCCTCCACGCCCATCCCCCGCAGCAGGTCGATCGTGAGGCCCGACGACACGTTTAGAATCCGCATCGGCGCGCCAAGCGCGACGGACTCGGTCGCCCCGAGCGCCACATCCAAAGCCCTTTTCAACGCGAGGTGCTGGGTGACCCGGCATCGCGATGCACGTCGCGATGCACGTCGCGATGCCGGGCGAATCCCATACGTTTCGAATCGCCCCGTATAGGTTTGCGATGCTCGCATCAGGATGAATTCACCGAGGAATGAAATAGGCGACGATCGTCTCGCGAGAAGACTCCGAGTCTAAGGAGGCTCCTTCCCGGAGACGACCACCAAATCACCACACGTTTGCAAAGTTCATTTGTCTCTACCACGGCCCCGTTCTGGCACATTTCATTCATATATACGGTATACACCCCGCCACACACACCCCATCCCCGATCATGCAGACCGCCAAGTTCTCCCTGAGGTCCACCACCCGCCCTGCCAGGCAAAACCTCCTCGTCACGGCAGCCGTGAAGAAGGGCGATACGATCCCGGCCTTTAGCCTGAAGGATCAAAACGGCCGCTCGGTCAACGTCAAGCCGGGTGGCAAGCCCAAGGTGATTTTCTTCTACCCGAAGGACGCCACGCCGGGATGCACCATTGAGGCCAAGGCCTTCAACGACGCCCTCCCCAAGCTGAAGAAGGTTGCTGACGTCTACGGAATCTCCAGCGACGACGTCGACTCCCACAAGGCTTTCTGTGACGATTTGGGCCTCAAATACCAGCTGCTCGCTGACGAGGGCGGCAACATCCGTAAGCAGTTTGGAGTCCCGGCGGCTCTGTTCGGCGCTCTGCCGGGGCGCGTCAGCTATGTCGTCGACAAGAAGGGAGAGGTCGTCAGCGTACTGGACAACTTGCTGGACGCCAAGAAGCACGTCGACAACGCCCTCGATGCCCTCGGCGTGTAGATTTCTCTCGAGGTTCGAATTTTGAATAGACCTGCAATCTCTCGTTTCTTTCTTTTCTCCTTGACACGTTTGCGGTTTCGAAATCTCTCATCTCGTATGATATCGTCCGGGACGCCGGGCGATCAGGCGCCGGTCATCAACCGGAACTCGACGGGAAGTTTGTCGACGGGGCCAGCGCACCGCCTGCTCCTCGCAGAGTGCTCGAACGCCGAGTCCATCATGCGATCCATCGTCAACCAGAGCTTTGCCGCGGGAGACTCCAAGCCTTCTCTGGACGAGAGTCCTCTCAAGCCGTGGATTATCGAGATGGCGAAAACGTTGATCATTCTTCGCACAAAGACGACGGCCTGCGGCCTGACAGTCCAGTCGGGGGAGGGGATCCTCCTCAAGCGGCAGCCCTCCCCGCATCCCACACTGATCAAGGTGCGCCCGTCATCGTGACCCTCGCGAACGCCACCCCTGGGTTCCGCACCTCACACCTCACACCTCACACCTCGCCCGTCGGTATTCCAGTGGAGCGCGCCGCTGTTTATTCGGATAAAGAGCAAGGGAGCAGGCATGCTGTTCGGGTCTCAGACCAGGAGTGTGTTTGCCGTGTGCACGACGAGGCAGCTGGAGGACATGTTGTTGCGGGGTGGGAGTGGACAGGCAGACGCAGGTAAGACAAAAAAGTCTGGCTCGCGAACACTGCGCGGCATGGAGTTCGCCATGTCCTGTGGCGCAGGATTCAGCGATAGATCCGACATGCTTGCTGTGACGTTTGGGGAGCGGCTGGACCTGGTGAGTGCGTCGCAGACGGCCGGGCCGATATTTGGGGTCGCGTTCCTGTCCGGCGTCATGGAGCTGGACGCGGAGAAGAATGCAGAGGTCTACGGTGACGTCCGCCCCATGGATATACTCAATACACTTGCGCCTCCTGCAGAATTCCAACCAATCTATGGCGAAATGAACCGCATTGTCAACCGTGTGGAGCGGCTGTCCTCCGTGTCCCGAGCTTCTGCCAGCCTCGAGCGCTTCTCCACCGGAAGGGACCCGGACAGCGTCATCGTCTTGAGCGATGGGTCCACGGTAACTTGAGGTCTGCAGGGGGTGACGGCATCAAACGCATCAAACGCAGCCAAGGGAGCGGATTGGTCCCAAGGGGACGACGCCGGAGGGATGACGGCGAGGAAGGTCGATCGCGGCGAGTCGGCCCACGGCGCCCGTCGACGGCGTATACCTGGCATTCTGAATCAAAACTTCCTGTAAGTCGCCAATATGGGGAAGGGAGAGCAGATCAAGCAAGACTTGGAGCAATTTGCTCACGAGGAGAAAAACCGCATTACCGGCCATGATGATAAGGCGGACGTGAAGGAGAAGTTGAGTCATGAGGACAAGGCGGAAAACTTCACGGCTTCCTCTGGCATCAACTCCGATGGTGCGTCGCCCGCCTTCGCAGTGGCATGCGCATGTGCGCCTGTCGCTAGGGCTTTGAATGGAGCCGTCGTCTCCGGCGTTCGTGCCCATCGCTCACTCTACTCGATACACAATGCGCAGAGGCGGCGAGGCTGTTGGAGCAGTGGGGAACGAACGAGCTTCAGGAGAAGAAGCAGTCAAAGCTCGTCATCTACCTCAAGCTGCTGGTGCAGCCCATGCCCATCATGATCTGGCTGGCCATCTTTGTCGAGGTCGGTATCACGATTGCGAACGCGGTGACGGAGGGGAGTCCGGGAACCAACTGGATCGACGCTGTCATCCTGTTGGGCATCCAGTTCATCAACGCCACGCTCGGCTGGTATGAGACCATCAAGGCTGCTGACGCGGTCGCTGCCCTGAAGGCTTCTCTGAAGCCCAAGGCGACGGTCAAGAGGGACGGAAAGTGGCAGGAGATGGACGCGACCCTGGTCGTTCCGGGAGATCTGGTGCTGCTCTGCGCCGGATCAGCCGTGCCTGCCGACTGCATCGTGAACGAGGGGCGTATCGAGGTGGACCAGTCCGCCTTGACCGGAGAGTCGCTTCCTGTGACCATGGTTCGCGGGTCCCGCCCGAAGATGGGATCCACCATCACCAGGGGTGAGGTTGAGGGAACCGTGGAATTCACCGGAAAGAACACCTTCTTTGGAAAGACCGCCATGCTGCTTGCCGGGGATGACGATTTGGGATCCCTGCAGAAGCTTCTTCTGAAGATTATGTTCGTGCTCATCGTCCTCTCCTGCACGCTGTGCCTGACGGCGCTGCTGTACCTGGCAATTGCCAAGAACGAGCCGTTCACCAAGGCCCTTTCCTTCGCCGTGGTGCTCCTGGTCGCGTCCATCCCCATCGCGATCGAGATTGTGTGCACCACTACGCTCGCTCTCGGATCGCGCGATCTGTCCAAGCACGGAGCTATTGTCACCCGCCTCGCCTCCATCGAGGAGATGGCCGGCATGAACATGCTCTGCTCTGACAAGACTGGAACGCTGACCCTGAACACGATGATGATTCAGGAGCACTGTCCTACGTATTCCGATTATGCCAAGGACTATAAGGGCGTCGTCCAGTATGCCGCCCTCGCTGCAAAGTGGAAGGAGCCTCCCAAGGATGCCCTTGACACGATGGTCTTGGGGGCGTGCGACCTTGACGTCTGCGACCAGTACGAGATGCTCGATCACCAGCCATTCGATCCTATTCTCAAGAGGACCGAGTCGACGATCAAGGGCCCCGACGGGAAGAAGTTCAAGGTGACCAAGGGCGCGCCCCAGATTGTCGCGGCGCTCGTCACCGATGAGACGATCCGCGAGCGTGTCAGGGCTGAAGTCCAGCTGCAGGGCGCGAAAGGTATCAGGTGCCTTGCCGTGGCTATCACAACCGACAGCAACATGTCCAAGTGGGCCATGCTTGGTGTGCTCACCTTCCTCGACCCACCCAGGCCGGACACGAAAGCCACCATTGACGCCGCGCTCGAGGCTGGTGTGGACGTGAAGATGATTACGGGTGATCAGGTGCTGATCGCGAAAGAAATGTCTCGCATCCTTGGACTCGGAGTCAACATTCCGGACGCCGCTGGCCTGCCTGAGCTCGATGAGAACGGCAAGGCCCCTCCGGACCTCAAGGACAAGTACGGACAGATGATCCTCTCCGCCGACGGCTTTGCCCAGGTGTACCCGGAGCACAAGTACCTGATTGTCGAGGCCCTGAGGCAGATGGGATTCGCCGTCGGTATGACTGGGGATGGTGTCAACGACGCCCCTGCTCTCAAGAAGGCCGATGTCGGTATCGCCGTGTCCGGTGCCACAGACGCTGCCAGGGCCGCCGCTGATATTGTGCTGACTGAACCGGGTCTGTCGGTGCTCATCCACGCCATCTTCGTGGCGAGGTGTATCTTCCAGAGGGTCCAGAACTTCATCAACTACCGTATCGCCGCCACGCTGCAGCTGTTGATATTCTTCTTCATCACCGTGTTCGCTTTCCCGCCGGACAAGTACTATTGCGACAATAGGTCGGTCCAATACTTCTACGCAAATGGGACGGCGCATGAGCCGGAACTTGAGACAGGCTTTGTGCAGTTCTGTGGGGCGCCCGCGGATCCTGCGGAGGATGAAACGGTGTGGTTCAACCCTGGGGGATACAGCTCGTGCAAAAACAACTACACAGAGAGTTGTGACTACAAGGTCAAGTGCCCGACCTACTTCCAGCTCCCGGTCATCCTGCTCCTGTTGATTACAGTCCTGAACGACGGAACCCTCATCTCAGTCGGCTACGACCGTGCCAGGCCGTCCCCGAGGCCTGAGAAGTGGAACCTGCGGGTGCTGTTCACCGCATCCTCCGTTCTTGGACTCGTTTCCATGGGAACGTCACTCCTCATCCTCTGGGCCGCGCTCGACTCGCCAAACTGCGGATCCCTGTTCCAGGACTGGGGACTCCCCGTCCCTGCGTACGGACAGATTGTCACCATGATCTATCTCAAGGTATCCCTCTCGGATTTCTTGACCCTGTTCGCGGCGAGGACCTCCCCCGGAGGGTTCTGGAGTCACCGGCCGGGCGTGGTTCTGTTGGTCGCGGCCCTGGTCGCCCTCGGCATTTCCACCATCCTGGGTTGCCTCTGGCCTCACGGAACGATCGATGGTGTACAGGTGCAGGGACTCAACGTATACATTCCGGATGTCGGGTATCAAGAGTACAACCTGTGGCCGCTGTGGGTATGGATCTACTGCATCATCTTCTTCTTCGCCCAGGATCTCCTCAAGGTGATCTTCTACTGGATCATGCTCAAGTTCGACATCTTCGAGGCCAGGACGGGCGCTTTGGTCAATGTCAGGGGCTATACAAGCCCGGGACAGAGCGAAGCGGCGGCGAAGCAAACAGGTGCCGTTGAGACCAAACTGCTGGGACGCCGCCTGGACAATGCCGTTTCCGGAATCACGTCTCTGTACGTCGTTGTCTCGACGCGCATCCTGATCATCCCGCGCCTTTATTCCTCGCATTCTTTCGTCTGGTCGTGACCTCCACGCGTGAATCCATTCTGACTCCCGTTCTCGCATCGTTCTTGCTCGCGTCTTTCACAGGGTCAAGAGGAAGGGTGGAAAGGCTCCGGAATCACTTGCAAGGGCGAGCGCGACGCTTGCCCTGGCCCGCACCTCTGTCGGCGCGCTTGAGAGGCCTAGCCCAGTTCCTGGAGTCGACGACGCGGCCATTCAGGACATCAAGCAGGCCGTCAAGGATGCGGAGGGATATCTCGACCCAGAGGACCAGCAGCGTCTGGACGACCAAATCGACGCGGTCCAGAGGGCTGCCAACAACCTCGAGAGGGTGTCGGCTGTTGCGATGGGTCAAAAGAAGAAATAGACGTCAGTCTATCGGAAAGCTTTCCATCATACAGTATATTATAAGAGTTGTAATTCATTCCATATCTGTGATAGAGAGGGCAGTAGGCGCCTACATGTCGATGTTCTCTGCCTTTCTGGCGTACACGACATACATCGGGTCGCCCTTCTGCCCAAACTGGGTTGTCTTCGTGATCTCCTTTGCTTGGGGCGGCGCATAGCCTCCAGCATAGAAAAAGTAACTCCCGACAATCCAGGCGTGATCGAGGTCGCCCGTGCTCGTCCAAACCGAAACAGCTTTTGTAGGGAAGCACCGGTTGGAAAAGCTACAGATGGCGAGGCCTCCAGGCTTGAGAACCCGATTGATTTCCCGCATAATTTCCAGCGGCTTGGTCAGATAGTCAATGCTGACCGTGTTCGTTACCACATCAAACTCTCCGTCCGGGTAGGGCAGTGTTGGGTCCTGGTTGAGGTCTTTCACGGAATAATCCGAGAGCATCGAGTTCCGCTGCAACTCTTTCTCATTCATACCCGTCCCTGAGATCCTAGCAGCCGAATATCCATCCGGATAGTGAGAGATCCACGACGAGCACACGTCCAGCAGCTTTGCCCCCGACCCCGACGGGGGGAAGCTTTCCGCGTAAAACTCAGTGAGCGCCCTGATGGCCATATCGTCGATGTGCGTGACGAAACGCGGCTCGGCATAACTGCGGCGAATGTAAGCGACACTTTCAGTGATCAAAAGATCCAGCGACATCCCGCTCGTTGCCAGGTCATTCGCATTCATTCAGATATGGGCAGGCACGCACAAGTCAGTGTCGACAGTCTCGTCAAACCGCCCAAATGCCTCTGGTGGGTACGGCCACGTCGCAGGCCACTCTGGGTTCTTCAGCACGTCCTCCACCGTCTCTGGATAGGACGCAGCGGCCGCAACAGCCCGCCGGGCACCCCCAGCCGTGGCGACGGCCAGGACTTGGGGGATGGCGATGACCGCTCTGCGGGACAGACCGTTCCCGGCAACGTTCCCGGCGACGACCATTGACGGCAGCGAGCGTCTGCATATAGCGCTTGTCATAATCAGGTATCCCAGCGTATCTCGGTCGCCAAAGAGACTCAGGAGAAGCCAACAGGTCGGGTGACAATTTGTGGTCGGAAGAAGAAACAAGAAAGAAGAAGCAGAGGAGAGTCTGATGGGGTTGTTGCGCGGTGTACGCGACCTCTGGCGCCAGTACCGGTCGTTCGGGGACCGTGAGTTGGATCGACTTCGTCAGCAGATCTTGGCGAACCGGGAAACACTGCTCAAAACGAAAGAGCTCCAGGAGACGAATTCCAAGTTCCAAGAGGTGAAAGAGGCTGCAGTCCTGAACGCACTAAAGGACACCGTCGACGAGATGCGGACGATCCGCGAGCAGGCAGCGGCCGACAGCACGGCAGCGCGCCTCTCCCTGAAGGAGCTCGAGCAAAAACTCGAGCGGGAGATGGCCGTCAGCGAAAAGCTGGCTACGGTTGAGCTCCTGAAGAACGTTGACGTCGGGAAACTCATGGGTGCGGGCAATCTGGACAAAGCTGACACCGGAAAAGAGAAAAATCAACGAGGCGATGATACGAAGGACTAGCGTGCCCAAGGAGCGAACGTATACACCTGGTCAAAGACCCCGCCGCGCCGGCCGGTGAACTCCAGATTCTGGCTCCAGTTGTAGATCAGAAGCTCGTTTTCCTCCTCGAGCGACACGGGGGCGTGGCCGTTCTTTCTTGACCTATTCACAAACGCATTGGCCACTGCCTGCGTGATGAGCACGGCGACGGGGTCGTGCGGGATGCGCAGCCCCGGGGACCACTCAAAGATGTTCTTTTCGGGGTGCCATTGCGTTGCGGACACGGGGTACCTGGCGAATGATTGCGGGTAGAGCGCGAATGATTGCGGGTGGAGCGCGAATGATTGCGGACGAAGCGCGAATGAGGGCCGCAGAGAGGATGTGCGGTGCTCGAGGGGCCCGATCCCGGTCGACATACCTCTTTGCTTCCATCGTCGATATGTACTGCTTTCCTCGTTTGTCGACACTCATGGTAAGTACGTCAAAGAACTCGGCCAGCGCTGGATTGTCTATGAAATCGGCGTAGGTGATGCCGTGCACGTGGTTTTCGTATGCAAGCGGTCTTGAAAACAGGGCGTTCCGGAGGTTCCGGTGCATGCTTCCGAAAAATTCGCTCGAACCCATATCCGAACCCGGGATCAGCGGTCGAGGGTCGTCTCCAGCGTCAAAGTCTTGGAGAACGGAGTAGTTGCCGGTGACGGCGACTGCAAGAGCCTCAAACCCCAAGCACGTGCCGTGCAGCGGAAACGACGTACCCGCATCGTTCTCCTTGATCGCCATATCGAGCAGTAATTTGGTCGTGTCGTAGTACGGGTGGCCCGGCGAGAGCGTCTGCGAGCCTCCCGGGATCAGGATGCCGTTCACGGCCTTGAAACGACGCTCGACCTCCTCCCGCGGCATGTCCTGGAGGATGGGGACGACGCGCGCGCCGGCAGACTCGACAAATTTGACATACGATGCGGCAATATACGATTTGCCAGGGCCCGCCAGGCCGACGTCACTCGCAGGCCCGCTGCCCAGCGCGTCCGGCCCCAGGGACTGTGAAACGATGCCGATGAGGGGCCGCTCGGTTCGCCATGCCCCCGTGTCTGAGGCGATGATGACGTCTGAAGCGTACCGGCCCGGGCACGCCAGGTAGCCCGCGGCCAGAACCCCCCAGACTGCCGCCAGCAGCAGGCAACCAGAGACCGCGGCACGTACGCGTTGTCGAACGCCGTGGGAATGGCGGGCCAGGAGCGCGCTCGCCGCGTGCTCGGCACCGCCCTGTAGAGCCTGGCGCGTCGTACCGTCGGTCTTGGAGTCGGTCATGCGTTCGGGTAGGGGGGCATTGGGCGCGGTCGGCCCGAGTTTTGAAAAAATGGATATTCCCATTGGAATCTTAACCGACTCGTACAAGGCATCGCACTTCCTCCAGTACCCTGATGCCACTCGGATGGTCGCCTATGGCGAGTTCCGGCGGGGCTACGACGGCGACGTGGATGACGAGCGCATCGTCTGGTACGGGATCCGATACATCGTGGAGCGGTTCATAGAACGGCGATGGACGCTGGAGGACGTGGAGCGGGCAGATAGGTTCTACGGCACGCACAAGGCCCCCTCGAACTCGCCGTACCCCTATCCTCGCCATCTGTTCCTCCGCTTCATCGAGGAAAACGACGGGTACATGCCGATACGGGTCCAGGCGCTGGACGAGGGGACGGCCGTGCTCCCTCACGTGCCTGTGTTTCAGATCACCGCCGAGGATGCGTACAGTCCGTTATGCACGTTCTTTGAGACGCTGCTGGTCCAGTCGTGGTACCCGGCCACGGTCGCCACACTCTCCCGGCGCACCAAGGATATCATTGCGGCGGCATTTGATGCTTCGGTCGAGGGAGGCAGGGACAGTCCGCTTCTGCCGTCCCGTCTTCATGACTTTGGCTTCCGGGGAACTACTTGTCTCGAGCAGAGCGTTCTGGGAGGCGTGGCGCACTTGCTCAACTTTGACGGCACGGACACCTTGTCCGCGGCGTACTATGCACAATTCGAGCTCAACGCCGGTCGCCCCGTCGGCACGAGCATTCCTGCGACGGAGCATAGCGTCATGACCGCGTGGCCGACGGAGCGAGGGGCGGTGGAGAATATGATCCGGAAGTTTGGCGACGGGCTGTTTGCCACCGTCATGGACTCGTACGACTACCAGAACGCGCTGGATACGGTCGTTCCGGCCGTCAGTCGCGACGTGATCAGTTCGGGAGGGTACTGGGTGCTGCGTCCAGACTCGGGAGACCCCACGGACGCCGTGCTCGCAGCGCTCCGGGCAGGTGAAAAGGCATTTGGCACCACGGTCAACGCCAAGGGGTACAAGGTGACCAACAACGTGGGAGTCATCCAGGGGGACGGAATCGACATCCATACCGTGAAGAAGATACTCGACGCGGTCTTAGAGGCCGGGTTCTCGGCGCAGAACGTGGCGTTTGGCATGGGTGGGGGGCTGCTGCAAAAAGTCAACAGGGACACGCTGAGCATGGCCGTCAAGCTCTGCGAGATCTCGTACCCCGATGGAACCACAAAGCATGTGGTGAAGTGCCCGGCTGGAGATGCGAGCAAGTGCAGCCTGCCGGGTGAACTGGCCGTCAAGCTGGTCGATGGAGTGCCGACCGTCTTTCCAAAGGGGTCTGTGGAGGAGGGCGAGGACCTGCTGCGCGTGGTCTACGACAAGCGGCCGGTGGAAAAGGCACACCCGACGTTCGATGACCTGCGGAAGGTGGTGTCGTCGACGTGGAGCGCGCTCGAGGGCGGCAAGACGGGGGTTGATCCGGTGAGCGCCAGGCTGCGGACGGTGCAGTCCAGTTTGATTTCTCGGGCTCGTCGACATTGATGGGGAACGTGTTCACGGAGTAAAAAACCTATTCGTTCCCTGTCGCCACGCCACTCTGAATAAAAGAGTAACGGCAGGATATATCGCTGAGACCCGGGCGAACCACGCACGCACGAGGCGAGCGTCAGTCGAGAATCATTTGAACGCCCGGTACAGGCAGCGAAGGACAATGCCGCGGGAGATTATCACGTTGCAAGTCGGACAGTGCGGTAACCAGGTGCGTAGATGGGGGAGACCGCCCCTCCTAGGGTGATCCAGGGGCGAAATTCGGCCGAATGAATCCAACGACGTTTCAGTGATCTACGAGACGTTCCTGCAGCCCGGCGCTTGGTGCTCGCCCCGCTCACATCGGTCTTGAAATACGTGACGTGTAGGTTGGCGCCGAGTTCTGGAAGAAGCTCTGCGCGGAGCACGGCATCAACAACGACGGCATCCTGGAGGAGTTCGCCAGTCAGTCGGTGAACGATAGAAAGGACGTGTTTTTCTACCAGGCGGACGACGAGCGGTACATTCCGCGGGCGTGTCTGTTCGATCTGGAGCCTCGCGTGATCAATGGCATCCAGAACTCGGAAATCCGGCACCTGTTCAATCCGGAGAACGTCTTTGTGTCGCCCAACGGGGGTGGCGCCGGGAACAACTGGGCCAGCGGGTACCACCAGGGAGAGCAAGTTCTGGAGGAAATACTGGACATGATTGACCGGGAGGCTGGGTACTCGGACAGCCTGGAGGGTTTCACGCTGGCACACTCGATTGCGGGTGGGACAGGATCTGGGATGGGATCATTCATTCTCGAGGCGCTCAACGACCGGTACCCAAAGAAACTCATCCAGACGTACTCGGTGTTCCCCAACCAGTCCGAGTCATCCGATGTGGTCGTGCAGCCGTACAACTCTGTGCTCACGATGAAGCGACTGACCCTCAACGCCGACGCGGTGGTGGTTCTGGACAACACAGCTTTGAACCGGATCGCGGCCGAGAGGTTGCACATCGACAATCCATCCATTGCACAGACAAATACGCTGGTCGCCACGGTCATGGCGGCGTCGACGGCGACGCTGCGGTACCCAGGATATATGAACAACGACCTGATGGGGCTGCTGGCCTCGCTCATTCCCGTGCCGCAGTGCCACTTTTTGATGGCTGGATATACGCCCCTGACACTGGACGCTGCCACTGAGGCCGCGTACGGATCCGTTGTGCGAAAGACGACCGTCCTGGACGTCATGCGGCGCCTGCTGCAGCCGAAGAACCTGATGGTGTCGCCACACGCGCGAGAAAAGGACCAGGACAAGTCGAGGTACATTTCCATCCTCAATATCATCCAGGGAGATGTTGATCCTGGGCAGCTGCATCAGAGCTTGATGCGCATTCGTGAACGAAAACTGGCCTCCTTCATCGAGTGGGGCCCGGCGTCCATCCAGGTCGCTCTCTCCCGCTCGTCGCCCTACATCAAGTCATCGCATCGTGTCTCCGGGCTGATGTTGGCCAACCATACGTCCATCAGGCACCTGTTCAATCGAACCTTGTCCCAGTTCGACAAGATGTACAAGATGAGTGCGTACACGCAGACATACAAGGACTACCCGATGTTCACCAGGAGCAATGCCAAGGGCATCGAAGAGTTCAATCCTGAGGAGTTCGAAGACGCCAGGGAAGTCGTCGGGGCCGTCTCCGAAGAGTACGCAGCGTGCGAAAAGGTAGATTACATCGAGCCGATCGACGGCATAGGAGGGGCGGTCAACTCGCTTTCGTCCGGACTTTCCGGACTGAACGTGTAACATCGAATGAGCCTGTTCACGTATCAGTCAATTTAAATACCTGATGGCGTCAACCACCCAGCAGCCGTTGTTGCCAATGGCCAGCTCGATGCCCCAGGTTTTCCACTCGCCCGGCCCCACTCGCAGGACTACCTCGCGGACCATGCGGGCTTGGTGTAGGAGCATGCCGTCAGTGACCAGCCACTCATCGCTGTTGGCCAATGTATGGTACGGGACGGCCCTTGTGGTGTCGGCAAAGAATCCAGCCAGGCTTTCTCGATATGCAGGATTGTATCTGCCACCCAGCGAGGTCAGATCAAGCCCATCATAGAGCCTGGGATTCCAAGCACAAAATTCCTGGGCGCCGAAGAAATTTCGCGCTGTCATCTCTCGCATGTAGGCATGTAGCACGGCGTCCGGGCTGTGCCGCGGGTGCACGACCGTCGTACAGTTCTCATCCGTCTCGTCGGACCCCACGCACGAGACCACGCGATTGGCGGACGACAGCCTCCACATGACGGATCCCTCCTCCCCCGATTTTGCTGTCACGCTCATGCGCACGAGGTACCCGCTCTGCCCTTGAATGGTGCTGAGCACCTGCGATCGCCGCAACAGGTTGGACGGAAGCAGCCGCCGGCTGGTCAGGTCGAACGTGTCCTTAAAATCCATCAGCACACCTCCCTCCCGGTATCCGTACTGCTGCAGTAGCCCCGATCCCTTGCCACCGCCCGCGGAGTACGCCGCCGCAACGTCCTCTCTCGGCTCGAGCCAACGGCGCAAAGCCGCCAAGTCGTTCTTTCGAAGGCAAGTCATCACGTCATTCAGCGCTTGCAACGCTTGATCTCGTCCGGATGACCGGTGGAGCGCGCCGCTGCATGAAACCCACGCGGGTTGCCGACCGGCCCGACTGAACACAGTCTGCCGACCATCCTTTCTCTGTATCGTCCCCACCGTGCCCGCTCTTGCCGTGCAGGAGCCCGTCCCAGGCCAGCTACGGCTAACGCAATACATGGACATATTCTACACCATGGCCTGATCGCCAGAAGGTTACCGTGACCGAAAAAACGTTTGAAGAATTCAAGCGGTGGGACTGCGACACTCGATTGGGACACTCAATTGCGACACTCGGTTCAGTGCCTGCCGAGGCGGTCGACATCACGGCGGATCTTGCGCGCCGACGCGACTCGTCCGGTGTATCCCGTCGAGTAAAACTTCCTCGGCTCTGAAGATTGTTCGTTCAGGTTCGCGCCGAAGAACGAACGGCCCACGGTATCCGTCACCCACCCGAGTGGTCCATCTCCAGCAACACCCCCATCCTCGACGATTGCCTGGTACTTGGTGCCGAAATCTCCTTCAGGGGACATAATTGGGTGCGAGTGCCCATGTCGAGCACCAAACTCGTGGTGCCTCAATGATCCGGAGAACGCCGGCTGCTCAATCCTACACGGCCAAGGGTCGTAAAGCGGACGTGAGCGCGCTTCGGTACGCGATTGAGGGGGAGAAGAGAAAGAAATAGAGAGAGAGAGAGAGAGAGACAAGCGCGTCATCACGGGGATCTCCACGCACCAAGGCACAGATTCGGCAGTACCCGAGAATATCTGCGCAAACGCCTCGCTGACATAGGTGCCGATGCCATCGAGCGGGCCGCGCCTGAAGTTATCCTTGAGATCGGCAGCGTTCGGCTTGCGAATCGCCGTGACCGCAACCTGCCTCCTGGACGTCAACGTCGTGCCTCGAGCACCCTGGCCACGTGGCGAGTGCGTCCTGGCACCGATCGACTTGCTCGCGGCGTTCAGCATTCTGAAGCTTACTTATCGATTTTGCTCGCAATGCCTGCTGGGGTTCGAGGTGGGGTCGTGTTAATTGCTCGTGTTCGAGTTGCGGAATCTTGGAAATCGAAATTCTCCGACACGCCTTCTGGCTCGATCTCGACAGGGTTTGGCCGGAACAAGTCCTTTTACGGCAATTTCGACGCATAAGAACGCACCTGTGCAGATTATTATCGATGGATCAATTGAGATTCCGACAGCAAAGTGTCTGTGTGGACGCGTCCTTTCCTTCCTCGATTGAAGAGCCGACCGGGGTTTGACCAACGTTGACTTTCTCGCGTTGACGAGCATTTTATTTGGCCATCTTCGTCTGACACGTATTTCAGGCATAGAATCAACCCCATTGCCCAAAACGATACGTGCGTGGACGAAGAAAATCATCAAAGAGAAGGATTGAAGGAGGATTGACGTTGAAAGAAGATCGAGTCAAAGCTCGAGAAGGTTGCTCACGCACGGGTCGCTCGCCGTTTCCCACCAGATAAGATGGATGCTTTGAATAACTCGAGATACAAAACAACGAGGAAAAGTAACAGACGCCCCGGCCGACGGTCGAAAGTTTCGGTTTCGGCAAAGGGCCCGGTGCCTGACTCGGCCCTGAGGAACAACTCCGAGTCTCCGGTCGACGCTCCTAGCTACAAGTCGGTGCTCTCATCAAGGCCACCGACTGCGGCGGGAAGTGACGTACCGGCGGACGACATGGGGGTTGGTGACCGGGGTGCGGACAGCTACACGTCTCTGCTGTTTTCCAAGCACGCCTGGAACCCGCACGATGCCCTGCTCGACCTGCCCTCGGACGCCAAGTCGCAGGGGGGCGCGGTCTCTGCTCTATCATTGGATGCGGAAGACGAGGCGTTCTTCTCCACCCTTTTCGATGAAGTGCTGAACGACGCCGAGCAGTTCACGGCGGGTGTGGGGGCTGTCGACATCGACCTGGACATCCAGCCGTCGTTCTTTCCGCCGGTGGGCAAGACGTTGGAGGAGTTTGATGTCAGCAATGTGATGTATATCGCGTCGCCAGAGCTCAGGGATCTCGTGCGCAGGTATCCGACAAGGATGAAGCAGGAGCTTACCGAGAGCGACGTTGTGGAGATGACAAACGCGACCATGACGCAGGTACGAGGGTACATTTCCGCTCCCGCATCACATCGATGGGTTCGAGTGGAGATGCGCGTGGACTATGTGACTCTTTCTTCTCGATCGTCCTCGAAGGTCCGATCCCGCCTCTTGCCATTGTTGTTGAAGGGCTCACCCGCGGACAATCACGACACCCCTGCAGTCGATGATCACCAGCGAGGATATCGAGAGAACCAAGGCGATGATGACGCAGATGCTTCGGTCGTTTGACACAAGCCTGGGCGACGCGGTGCAAGCGTCGCACAGGAATCGCACGGCCACGACAAAGACTGGCCGCAGGGGGCAGGCGGAAACCAACACCGGGACGAATGCAGCCCAGCATCAGACCAGGAACGTAATGCAAAGCCTTGGCACGGACACTTGCGGAGCGCTCGGATTGCAGACTCCTGGGGATGCCCCTGGTCTGCCGCTCGACGTGTGCACGACCACCGGGGGCCTGGCATCGCCGGCGACATTCGACACGTTCACGCAACACAGGACATCGAGTCAGTCCATATCGGAGGACTGGATCGAGAATATGCTGACCACATCGTCGCCGAGCTTGCCCAATTTGTGCGACGTCAAGCTCCTGATCTCGCCGACCATGTCGGGGGGGGGGCCAAGACGGCCCTTTTTGACTTCTGATTTCTCGTTAATTTGATGTTGCGCGACTTGTATACATCCTGTGCATTTGAACATAGATGATGGCGATGGCATCGCGCAATGCGATGACCGCGGTACCGGCGACACCGATGGCTTTGACGATTCGTTGCGCCCAAAAGGGCCGCGAGTCCGCTTGCGTCCGACGCGCCCACCGGCAGATCCTGGCGCCGATATTACGGACGTTTCCATCCCAAGTGGTGGCCAATGCACGGCCGGCCACGGCCCTCGCCGCTGCGGGCGGGTCCCCGTCCATCAAGGCGTTTAGCCCGGCCAAGATAAACGTGTTCTTGCGCGTCGTGCGTCGGCGGGAGGACGGTTTCCACGACTTGGCGTCCCTGTTCCACGTTATTGACTTGGGGGACGACATGAAAATCGAGCTGCTCCCGCCCTCGGCCACCCAGGACGAGCTCAGCTGCAACTGGGCCGACGTGCCCTTGGGGGCATCCAATCTCGTGATCAAGGCGGCCGACCTTTTCAGGGCAAAGACCGGACGAAAAGATCATTTTAAGGTGCATTTGGAGAAGCGGGTGCCACATGGCGCAGGTATGGGCGGCGGGAGTGGAAACGCAGCGACCATGCTGTGGGCCGCCAACGTCCTGACCGGCGAGCCAGCCTCCAACCAGGATTTGCTGGACTGGTCAGGAGATATCGGGTCGGATATTTCTGTTTTCTTCTCGGAGGGGGCGGCCTACTGTACTGGTAGGGGGGAAATTGTGGAGAACGTGGCTCCGCCGATCCCGCTGGACACGCCAATGCTGCTGGTGAAGCCGCCCGTGGGTCTGTCGACGCCTCAGATATTCAAGGCATTGGATTTGGATCGTCGTAGTACTGTTGACTCGAAGGACATTCTGGATAATCTTTGCAGTGGCAAGTGGAAGGATGCGTCCAACTACGTCAACGACCTGGAGCAGCCGGCGTTTGACTGCCTGCCCGAGCTGAAGGCCCTCAAGGACCGGTTACGCGACGAGGGTGACTTTGATGCCGTGTTTATGACCGGAAGCGGGAGTACGATCGTCGGAATTGGGTCTGACGTGGCCCCTGCTTTCCTCAGCGAACCGGCGTACGGCGACTTGTTTGTGGCCCCTGCCAGGTTGATGACCCGATCTGGCCCCAGTGCATGGTACGAAAGAAATTAGTTTACTTTCTGTCTTAATTTTATTCTATACACACGTAGCGATCGGTGCACGGTGCCCCGCGGACGTGCTCAGTGTGTTGAACTCGTGATTCGCGGGTTGGTTCAACGAAATGCTTGAGGGCGTCGACCAAAGAACGCCGCGTGTGACGCGGGTCAGCCCTCGACTGAAATGTGGCATCTTACTAGCAATCATCGGGCTGAGCGTCGGTGCGTGCCATCGTCTCGCCATTTCACGGGCTGCTCGTTGCTCCTGCCAAACTGCCAAACTCGCCAGCGCCGTCGGCCCCCTGCTCACGCACGCACGCACTCGCGCATTCGTCCGCTGTCTCGCACCGATCAGGGTACGTGTCGCTGTTGAAGTCTTCATCGACGCTGACAGGCTCGGACACGTGGGCCAGGATTGGCAAACCACAGCACGGGTCCACGGCAGAGGAAAGCCAGAGCCCGCATTATAGCACAGCCTCGTTCACGCCGGTCAACTTCACCCGAGGCAAAGATGATACAAGTTGGGCGGAGCTGGCGGGCATGCGATGGGAAAGATCGGAGGACTGGGGTGAGAACGTGGGCATCATGAAGAGGCGGCTGGCTCTTCTGCGGAAAATGATCTCGTCAAGCAGCACCCTGAAAGGACATTGGAAGAAAGAACTATCCAAATCGCGAGATCGGGGCATTGTGATGTCTGCAGGTGGTCAAGAGCAGCTGACGAACGCCTACGCGTCCTTATTGGTGCTGCGGAAGGTCACGCTATCACTGCTGCCGGTGGTGCTGTGCCACTACGGCGACGAGATTCCGGAGGAGACCAAGAATTGGCTGTCTCAGCGGATTAATAGGCTAGAGTTCCTGGATTTGGCCGAGTTTCCATTCCCGGACTACCATCTCCCGGTGTTTGACGGACATCCTCAGCCGCGAAGCCGGGAGGACGGCTACATGGTCAAGCTGCTGGCGCTGCGGGCCGCACCTTTCAAGGAAGTCATATACATTGACGTCGACTCCTTCCCTCTGGATAACCCCGAGATCCTTTTCAGGGATCGTAACTACCGCAAGGCCGGCAGCATGTTCTGGCCGGACCTGTGGCGGGGCAAGACCGCCATCTTCGACATGTTTGAGATGCCCGAGGCGAGCCCGTGGTATCCAAATGGGGATCTAGGGACGTGGAGGGACGAAGTGGGTCAGTTCTACGACGAGAACACCGGAAAATGGGATATAAAGCAGCTGAAGAACCACCAGGTGCCCGTCCAACAGACGGAGGCCGGGCAGCTGGTGATCAACCGGGAACGTCATTGGGACGTGCTCGAGTATCTGCTGTTCATCAATATGCATCACAACATCACGTACCACATCGAGAACATGCTGGGAGACAAGGACACGTTCCCTGCCGCCTTTGGTCTGGCGGGCAAGCCGCAGGACTTCTACCAGGTGACCATCGGCCCCCTAGCCGCGCTCGTGGACTTTGAGCGCCATGGAATGATAGGAGAAAACCCTAGGTACAAGACGCTGGGTCAGGTTCAACTTCATCCCAAGGGCTACATGATGTTCCACCACAAGACGATCGAGAAGCTTCCTGCAAAGGGCGACGCAGGCTACCGCCGGTGGCCCATCGAGATCGTCACGGCGCCGATTAGCGACTTGCAAGGCGGTAATATGCTCTTCGGTGGCTCCGAGTTCCAGAGCTTGGGCAAGGGCTGGCTCAACTGGGGGTTCACCAGCTACGACGTGGAGTATTTCGTGTGCGGCTTCAACTGCTCGTGCAATGTGCGCCAAATGCATCTTGTCGACAAGGTATGCACAGGCAGGACGCCCGAAATGAAGGAGGTGTTTGAGCATGCGTTTCCTGTCACCGGTGTCAAGCTCCCAGAGGGTCACTTGGCATACCGGGCGAGCGCCAAGCTTGGCGAGGCCCTTGACACGCTGCCGCCGGATGGTTTGCCAGGTTTCTGATGTCTGGAGCAATGTAATATGTCACGTTAGGATGCACTAGGTACGGTGATCAACAAACCCAGCAAAAACTTACATGATGACGTTGATCATATTCCTGCCCCGGGCTTCCTGCACATAATACACATCGTGCAGTCGGAGGGTGGGCACCGGCACCGCCCCAATGGTCGTGGGCGTCCACGCCAGCTCGACGGTCGCCATCGATCCGCTCGGTCTCCCGAGCGCAACCGTCCCTTGGGACCGGCTGCTCTTTGCCCAACAAGCCGCGTCGGCACGCACCTCGTAGGAGATTCCGGTTGGCCGCCCACCGCGCGTGGGCTCGTCGGGACCTCCGACGCGCTCCAACTGCCATACGAGCGTCACAGGACAGCCGATGGTGGCTGAAAACGGCCCCAGCATTCTAAGGGACACGTACTCATTGTTCGCCGACGAGTCAGTCGATATCGAGGAAAGCTGCAGGGCAATCGAGTGCTCGTGCCTGTACATGTCGGACGTAGACGAAGTCGTCGAGTCGTCCGATGGAGTTGGCGGGCCAAACGTGGGTCCCGTCACTCTGGTCCAGTCGGGATCCGCCACCACCGAGTAGGAGATTGAGGCGACAGACGGCGCCAGCTTGCCTGTCCTGTACACGGTGGCTTGGGCGACCGCCCGGTTGTCCAACAGGCTTGCGTCCAGAGTGAGCAAGAACGATGCACACATCGAAGAGGTGGGACCGAGAATATCGCCTTGCGAACGGCCACCTTCGTTCGTATCCGAACGCGCTTCCGGCCCCGAGCCGACACGGGCCACTGAAAACCCCTGCTGCGGCCGCAGCTCGACCCCGTGGATCGCAACCGTTCTGTGTGACGACGTGGATGTTATGTGCATTGTCATAAGAATCACGCCCTTACGAACCTCCTTGGCATCGGTCCTGAGCATGAACGGCAGGTCGACGGCCACCAAAGCCGAGGCGGATACCACCCGGGTACAGCGCTGCTCCTCGCCCTCGAAAAGTACAGAGAGAGGCAAATGGTGGAGCCGCATTGGCACGACAGTTTGCTGCTGCTGCATTGATTTTGAGTTTGGGTGTGAGGGTTGGAACGCGGCCCGGGGGTTAGTCCGGGTCCCCGGGCCCCCAGCGCCACCTGCACGGGGCTTTGGCGACCACCCGCAGGACACGCGGACGTCCTCTGGCGGCACATCCAGCAATTTGTCAACTCGAGCGCGCCACCATACTGCGGAAGAGGGTCTGCTCATCCGGTACTGGAACGTGTTTGGCACGTTCAACCCGTCGTCTGGCGCTGTGCGCTCCCCATTGACGATGGCAGACGGGCTCCCCGGACGGATGAACGAGGGCCACTCGACGTTCATCGCGGTCGGCGGGCCCGAATCGTCCCGCAGTACGTCAACCTCGACGCCGAGCCACTGTTCCTCGCCGGATATCAGCGTTCGCGTCATCGTCTCCACCCTAATGCGCGGCTCGGGCGGCTCGACGCGCAGCTGAACGAGCCCAGAGTCCGGAGTCACCTCCACCGGGGTTCCGTTGATCGACCCTCGCAGCTTTTCCAGCGAATATATACCCGGGACGGTCGGATTGACGAGAAATTCAAGCTCCTGACTGTCCTCGGGCGATTGACGCGGCCCAGATACGGTGACCGGCATTTCCCCCGCAGCCAGGGTTCCAACGACCGTCGCCGGTTCGACGGCAAGCTTGACGGCTGCCTCCCATCTCAGCGCGCTATTCAGGTCTTCTGCAGGACTCTGGCTGGAGAAGAAAGGGGAGGACGGCGACGCCGGCGACGGCTGCTCGACCATCAGGTGCCTGACGCGGGGCGATACCAGACTCGCCCCAGGGGGATCGGCGCCATGCTCGACGCCTGCCTCGTCTTTTTCAATCGTGAACAACGCCTGGACGTCACCCAACGTCATGGTAACGCCCGAATCGTTGACGAGCCTGACGGACACGCTGACAGAGTCGCCGACAAAGTGCGTGGAGGGCCCCCGCTCTCCCCCGCCCCGCAGGACGCGCAGGCATGGATCCAGGGAAATGACCGGCTCTGCATCTCCATTCATCCATTGAAGCGTCTCGTTTCGGCCTGCTCCGCCGTCATCCCCCTTGAGACGGTCGTGGGAAGCGGCAAGCTCGGTTGCCCGCAGCAGCATTGAGGCGTGCGTGCTGCTGAACCTGAAGCGGAGCAGGCGATGGCACGTCCCGACGATGCCGTTATCGCCGTCGCGCACCTGAGCGCGCACGAGGCGCAGCATGACGTCTTCATACATTGACGCGGTCCAATTCTCCTCCTCAAGCCTCTCAGCGAGCTGGAGGAGGATGGCCGTTGCCGTGGCAAAATCTTTGGAGTCGTACGCGTCGTCGGCCAGCTGGACGCTGAGCACACCCGCAGTTCTGACATAGTTGCAGCGTTCGAAGAACGCATTGGCTGCTTCCGTGATCGTGGCGCGCACACGCTTGCGCTCGTCTGGGCGCACCGGTGCACAGGAGTCTGTGCCCCCGGGCCAGATGGACCGAACCGGCAGGTAGGTTGGAATCCAGGGAGTGGTGATCTCGTCATCCTCCTTCCCCAATATCAAGAAAAGCGGCGCGGCATGCCCGTCTATCGCCGCTTCGGCGTCCAACAGCGACATCGCCGCGGGCTTGATTGCGGGCGTGGCCACCTCTGCTGTGGTGGCATTTGAACTCATGCTGCCGCTCGAAAACACGGACTCCATCGTCGGTTGATGCAGCGAGATACTGCGCTGGTGAGAGGCACGCCGGAGATGGTGCTCCTCGCCGCCGACGGCGTCGAGATCGCCACTGACATCGGCAAGGCTCCTCATCTGGTCCAAGTCGATGTTCTCCATGGACCTGCCGGCCTCTAGCCGCGTGGAACTCGATATCATGCTCGCCATGCTCGCCATAGCGCTCGCTCTTGGTGTGCTTAGGCTATTCTGCGGGGTAAGAGATGACGGCTTTGTCGAAAAAGTGCCCGTGTCAACGCGGCGCATCAAGTCGAGCACCGACTCACTGGTGATGGCCCCGGTCCCGAGGTCACCCTCGGGCAGGGAGAGCAGAATGTCTCTGGCCTCGAGTAACAGTTGTCCGACGGCGAGGTGGAACTTTGCATTCATCCTGGCGACCTTGGAGCCGCCTTGCTCGTCCCGCACCGCGGCGGCCAACCGGTCCAGGAGTCCGATGTCTTCCAGTTTCTCCGCATCTTGAACATCCAAGCAGATACCAAGCACTGAACTAATACACGCTGAGAATGTCCAAGCCATTTCCATCCCCGGAGGGCACTTTTTACGCCGCTCATATCGTGCAAGCACGGTCCGGTGGTTGCCGATGAACGCCCGGCAGACCCGAAGCGCCTCGACACGTTTCGAATCCTTCATCAGCACGCGCACCATGTTGGAGACTATCGAGGGGATCAGCACAAAGTCAATGAACGATCGGGTCATGATCGTGTCGGTGCTGCCGTCCCTGGCCATCGCGGCGACAGCCCGCCTCGTCCCGTCCCAACCGTGCCAGAGCTGGCGGCACTCGTCCACGCCCTGGTGCGGGTGATCGAGCGAAGGGTGTTACGTGATCGAAGGGTTTTGGGTGAGCAATTGGTGTTGGGCGAGCAATTGGTGTTGGGCGCAGCAAGCGAAGATCGCCATGTTCGCCGTGGCCGACTGCGCGACTCCTCCATCACAGAAGGAAGGCATGGGTGCGAAACCAACCACGTTACGACGACACGTACCGCCACCTGAGAGACGGAACACTCGGCTTGGTACGGTGGGTTTCTTTCGGAACCGCCGGGAGCGACATGGCCCTCGGCCCCCGCCGCCTCGTCGCCCTCCCCGTCATTGCCGCCTACGGCCGCACATCGACCCACGCAGTCCTCGATCATCGCCTCCAGCTCACTATACTCGTTGCACGCCTCCTGATACATCCCCGCACTCTCGAACATGGCGCCAAGAGAATCTTTCAGCACGAACAGGGCCCCCACGTCCACCGGCCCCCCGTCTGGGTCCGCATCCATCATCATCATCCGCCGCACCTCGGCCCGATAGGCCCCCACCCGACCATCCAGGCTCTGCACCAGGCCCGACTTCACGGCACCCAGCACGTCCTACATGAGCGCGGTCGTACATCGTGAGAAGCGCACGTGGTGATTGATCGGTGGCTGTGCGAGCGCAACGAGCAAAGAGTGCCACGTTGGCACCGGCCGAGTGACTTTCCCATCCGGCCTCCAAATCGACCATGACCAAAACAACAACGAACCTGCATTCCGACCGTTCCGTTTTGCCCGAGATGAACGACAGCCCGCGGCGACAACTCTTTCTGCACCGCATCCAGGGTCGCTCGTCCGGCCTTGTCCAGCGGCCCACGCGTCACGTAGACGAAAATCGGCACCGGGTCGGTCGGCGAGCGGCCCTGCGCCATGGCCCGCAACTGCGACGTCCGTGAGCGGTGGAGTAAGTAAGGTTGCCGTGCTGGCCGCGACCGAGTGACTCACTGAGTGACTGAGTGACTGAGTGACTGAGTGACCGAGCGACTCACTCGGGCCGCCCACGACCCAAGCAGCACCGAGCCCCGCGCCACAACCCGACACCACGGCCTCGAGAGACCACACCGACCACACCGACCACACCGACCACGCCCACCCTTGGCCCTTGGTCCCTGACGCTTGACCCGAGACGCACCTGAAGCCGAAAGTTCTTCTTGTACGCTTCCCAACTCCAATCGGCGCACCGGAATGTCACGAGCTCCGCCACCGGCTGTCGAAACCAGCTCGCCGGACTCCCGCTCCAGTCGATGCACAGGCGCTCACACGCGCTACTCGTCACCAGCCGCGTCTGCACGTCCTTGAGCAACCGAACAGTCGAATTTTGCGTCTTTACGGGGACCTGCTGCAAATTGAGCGTGGACAGGCCGTCACCGTCCGCCCCGGCGAGGCCGGTCTCAGACCAGACATCGCTTAGGTCCGTGTACGAGACCAGGAGCGGGGGTGGCCCCAGACGAGTTTCTCGCATTTTTCTTCGGAAGTTGGTTGGGTGAGGGAGAGAGACAGAGTTTGCAGATCTCCACCGCCGCGTTTGGCATCACCGAATCGGCGTCCATGCAGAGCATCGCCCGGAGGACGACGACCGCGCGTCTCGATACCACCGGCGTGATCATCATCATCATCATCATCATGATCATGATCATCATCGCCACCACCAGGATCGGGACGCCACCCTTCCCTATACCATCCTTGGGTCGGGTGGGACGCTTCTCCGAGCTTCTCCGAGCTTCTCCGAGCTTCTCCGAGCTTCTCCGAGCTTCTTCGCGCTTCTTCGCGCGACGCCCCCCTGGCCTCTGGACCCGCCGCCTCCCGCGGCGCGCAGCACAGGCACCCGCCGACCGGGAAAGGACGGACTCGGACGGCCTCAGGCGCCCGTTCGGGCGATGGGCACCACCGCCGGGCGAGTTCGATTTCGTTCTACTTTTCAACACTGCCGCGATGCCGTCGACCGCCGTATTCTCGATGACAGGTACCCGCGCCCAGGGGTGCATTGCGTCCATGCGCGGGCCGAGGAACGTGCCGCACGTGTCGCATGTCCTTGCCTCCATGCCGCTCGTGTCCCGCACCCTCCGCGACTCGCGGCAGATGGCCAGGCACATTGTCTCTGCAAAGAAGAAGAAAGGTGGCAAGAAGGGTGGTGACGCGTCGGAGGAGCCGGTCGTGGAGAGCAGCAAGGTGCGTTTCTTGAGCGGTCATAGGAGGAGGTGTCGTCGGGGACCGGTGGACGAGTGGACGAGTGGATGAGTGGACGAGTGGATGCGTGGCCCCGTCTTCGTCCGCGTCGTCCTGGAGCGCGATGGAATCCGTCGGAGGGGTTTGCCGCCGCCGAGCTGGGTTTGCGGGGTCGGTGTCCGCCCGCGGTCGCTCGGGGCCACTTCCGATATGGCGTCGCGTGTTTGATGCGTGTTGTATGCGTGTTGTATGCGTGTCTCGGATTCTTCCCGTCACGCTGCCCCGCTACGTTTCCGTCCCCCTTTCCCGTGCATCTCACAAGGCACTCGCTTGCGGATTCTCCTCGGGCAGAAGCAGGCGCCGGTCGAGAGCGACGATTCCCCGGCCTCTGCGGCCTCGGTGGAGGACGACTGCAAGGATCGGATGGAAAAGTCGCTCGAATCTGTGAAGCGCAACTTCGACACCATTAGCACGGGTCGCGCCAACCCGAAGATGCTGGATCGCGTCACGGTGGACTACTACGGCACGCCGACGCCGCTCAACCAGATGGCCTCGGTGACGACCCCGGAGTCGTCTCTGGTCGTCATCCAGCCGTACGACATCAGCGCGATTCCTGATATCGAGCGGGCAATCTTGGGCAGCGACGTGGACATCACGCCGAGCAACGATGGCAAGGTGATCCGACTGCAGGTGCCGCAGCTCACGGCCGAGCGGAGGAAGGAGATGACCAAGGTGGCCAGCAAGATGGGAGAGGAGGGTAAAGTGGCCATCAGGAACGTGCGGAGGGACATGCTGAAGAAGGTGGAGAAGCTGGCGGATGAGGTGGGTGAGGACGGGAAGAAGGACCTGGACGACAAGGTTCAGAAGCTCACCGACTCGTTTATTTCGAGCGTGGACGCCCTGTTGAAGAGCAAGAACGAGGAACTGTTGAAGGTGTAATTGTTTCGGTGGAATTGTTTCGGTGTTGATCGAGCGGGTGTGCCGGTGTTGATACAGAGGGCAGACACGAGGCAGACACGAGGCCGGGGGAAGATATTAAAGATATTAAAGAGATGAAAAAAAACAGGGTGAGACAGCCAGCCTCTGATCAGAGACCAAGATTTTTGCCGAGGTCCTGGAAAAAGTTGCCCATCTTCTCCACGGGCGTGTTGCCCAACTCCTCCACGGGCGGGATGACCTGGATGTCCTTTGCCAGGTACCAGTCCTTGGGATTCTCCTTATCTCGAATCTTGAAGCCGTACTCAAACTCCTGCGTGGCCTTGAACATGGGGAATTGCCCCTTGATGCTCCGCTCGATGGCGTCCTTGTCCTTGTAGATTGCCTGTCCGACGTTCTCGACGAGCGTGTTGCCGTACATCTTCTTCCCGAGGTCGTTGTCCAGCGCCTTCACGAGCATGTTGGCCGGACCGCCTCCCTTCATCACGGACAGAGGCATCCACTGCAAGAGCTTCTTGGAGCGGACGAAGATGACAAACTCGACGTTCTCCGGGTCCACCGGGGGCACCGGCACGTTCGGCATCTGCATGCCCCCGTTCTGTTGGCCCCCTCCGCGACGCATCCGCTGCTTTCCCTTGGCCATGGCCACCACCTGCGGCGACCTGCCCCGCGCGACGGGACCGCGGGCCGAGGAGGCGCGGCGAGGCGTTTGGAATGGGGCGGCCACGGGGGCCTTGGAGACGGCGAGGGACGCAGACTGCATTCTGACTACCACAATCTGTTCTGCATTGGGAATGAGACGGGTGAGAGGCACGTCGAGACCGCGCGTGAGGCTGGCGATGCCATGTGAGGCTGGCAACTCTTCTGGACAATGCTCGGCGACGCGACACGTACCGTTCAATCGAGCCGTCTGGGTGCTTTTTCTACTACGATCGCAGTTTGTTATCCGAATGTGGACCACGTGGTGGTGGTGATCGACGGTTGTTGGTGGTGATGGAAGGGGTGGTGATCGGACCAAAGGCAAGGACCTCCTGACGGTACACAATCCTCGCGCTCGCTCGCTCGCTCGCTTGCCACCACCACCATCGCAAATCGCTCCCTTCATCATCAGCCACCAGCATCTTTACACATGACTGTATGAGTTTGTGATGGAGCTCCATCCATCGCCAGGGGTCCGCCGCCAGGCAACCTCTACTCCTGGCGGGAGGTTCCGGGCAACGATCGCATGTGGCGGTGATCACGAACGCCATCACCTCCGATGCTCGCACGTGTGGGACAGAGCTCCATCCATGGACAGAGCTCCATCCATGGACAGAGCTCCATCCATGGACAGAGCTCCGTGGGCTCGTTTGCCGGGCGTGCCGAAGACATCGCCATCGTCCGTGTCCACCACGATCATCATCACAACCATCAAGACCATCACGACCACTGCTCGCTCCCACGCGAAAAAGCCAACGCATCCGTCTCCAGTGCAGAGAAGACAGAACACAGAAAACAGACAACAGAGAACAAAGGGAGCCTAGCCGATGACCATCAGCAGGAGCACCACCATCACGACGACCAGCACGGCGATGATGACCAGCTGCCCCTTGGTGCCGGCCCGGTCCAGCACGTGCTGCACCTTTCGCTGCGCCGCGGCCAGCCGCGTCTGCGTGCCCATCATCTCGTACCCAAACTCGTCCAGCAGCTCACCCTGCGCGTCCAACTCGTGTCCCATCTCCTTGCCCAGTTCGCCGATCCGTAGAACGTGCTCCCCGAGCACGTCCAGTTCCTCGTCCTGACGGTGGATCATCTGCTGCTGTTGCCGCGTCTCGCTCGCGATGAACGAGTCTGGCGGCCGGCCTGGCTTTGTTTCCCCTCCCTGATCTCGTGGCTGGTCTCGTGGCTGGTCTCGGTGGTCTCGGTGGTCTCGGTGGTCTCGGTGGTCTCTTCGGTTGTCCTGCGCCCCAGTGCCGACGCTGGAGTTGACCCGCGCCAACTGCCACACCTGCGATCGCAGCAGCTCCACCCGCTGCCCGGCGGTGTCCATCCACTGCCGCCGCCCTTGGATCTCGACGTTCGTCAACTTGAACCTGTTGGGGTTCCTGCTCGCCGTGTCGACCGATCGCTTGATCTCGCCGAGCATGTATTTGAGCCCCTCGACGTCATCCTGGAGCTCGTGCAGACCGCGCGTCCTCTGCTGGTGGTCCTCTGCTGCCTTGGTTCTGCGAAACTTTGTCTCGGCGAGGTTCAACTGCGTGGGCGGGTGCGTGGTGCGTGGTGCGCGGTCAGTGGTGCGAAGTGACGGGGAAACGTCGCGTTGCGTCGAGTCGCGTCGCGTTGCGTCGAGTCGCGTCGAGTCGGAGTCGAGTCTGAGTCGGGCTGTGTTTTGGCGTTCGAACGGGTCATCGAATCCGTGCGTGAAGGGATGGCGGGGGACATACCGTGTCGTTCACCTCTGCCTGGACGACGTAAAACGGATCCGACGAGCTCATGTGTTTTCCTCGTTGGTCGGTTACAACAGTGGTGAACAGCAGTGGAGACGGTTGTTCTCAACACACCCGAGCTCCAACGGGCCTAGACGTCGAGGTCCTTTGTCTCGTGGGTCTTGGCGTGTCGGATCCGGAGCCGGCAGCAGCAATAGAAACATCTCAGTAACGGGGCGCGGAAGTAGTATACCGCCAAGACGGCAGCGGCGATGTACATCAGGATGTCGGGGTCGACCAGCCCATTGTCGACGACGGCCTCCCACGCCTTGACCAAGCCCTGACGTGCGAGCATTCGAGCGGTGATGTGATCGAGTGGGTCGAGATAGATAGATATCGAATGGGAGACCGAGGGGTCCGCGCGCGAGAGGGTTCGGGATCACCCAAACAGCGTTCGAAAGGCGCACCTGCCACCAGTCTGTCTCGTAGACGGAGGTTCCGCTGCCGATGAACGTCCGTGGGTACACTTGGAGGAACACGAAAGCTATCCACCCGATCGTCTCGGCGATGGCAATGCGGACGATGAACCGGAACACCACGACCCACGCGATGGTCAAGAACACGACGCCGTTCAGCAGCCGATCGTTGAACTCTTTGTCGAAGCGGGCCACCTCGCGCTCCCAGGCGTGCTCCAACCTCTCCTGGTTGCGATGCTTCGCCGGGCCCACGCATGCCTGTCGGAACCGTTCGGTGCACTCTTGGTACCGCTTGCGGAACTTGCCCTTGGAGGGGATGGGCTGGCTCGCCTCGCGTTCCATGACGCGTTCGCAGTCAAGTTCGATCCGCTCGCAGACCTTAGCGGACGCCAGCTCGTTCTTCTCCAGGAAGGACGAGAGGGTGCTCGCGGTCAGCGCATCGAGCGCCGCGAGGGACGGGCCAACGTCCGCCCCGAACTTGCTCTCCATGAACTGCGTCCGGATGCCTGGTGGTGGTGGTGAAGTTCCAAATTGAGGATGAGGAGCACAAGGATGAACAGCACAAGGATGATCACGAGGACGAGGATGAGGATGAGGACGACGGGTCGACGGTGCCAAAACAACATGCAAAGAACGCACCATCGGCGAGCTCGGCCGACGCGGCTTCGATCCTGCCCACGTCGCCGGGCAGGGCCACCGCGCGCTCAATGGACACCTCGTACTCCTTCGCCAGCCGCTCGACCAGATCCTTGTTAAAGTAGGACACCAGCGACGACGAGGTGGGGAAGTCGCGCTCGTTGAGCGCCTCGACAGTCTCCTCGATCATGTCGGCCAGGCCCGGACCTGCGATTTTCGTAGACACGCAGGGGTGCATTTGTCAGCGGCGGTCAACAACGATTGAGGTCAACGACGGCGATGAGCACGGCAACGATCAAGACGTGCCGTCCAGGTCCTTCTTGAGGACGCGGCTGGGCAGGTCCTCTTTCACGAGCCGCCGCAGCTTGTCGCGGGCGTCCAGATACCGCGCGTCGTACTGGGACTCATCAATGTCACACAGTGAGGTCCGGTCGAGGTGCGGCTGCGGCAGGCCGATGACGTGGTTGGTCTCGGACATGAGGCGGATGCCATCCCGGATCTCGTCCGTCCTCGGAGACAGCCCCGTGGGCTCCAGGAAGGAATCGATGTTGTCACCAAGTAGAAAGTCCCTCTGAATCAGCCAGACCATGTGCAGCGAGACCTCGCTGCCAAAGGCGCGCGCGAGCTGGCTGCTGAACGAGAGCTTCTCGAGGTCCGTCTCGCGCACGGCCTCGGGCAGGTTGTAGATGAGCGTGTGGGACAGGATGGTCGCCAGCGCAAATATGCGGTCGTCGTACGCCTAGATTTCGATGGGCGATAGATGGATGGAGTGAGTGGGCGAGAGAAATCGAGGAGGAAGAAACAACGCACCGTCGATGAGCCCGTGGACTCGAACCCTTCGGTGTCGACGAACAGAAGGGGCGAAGAAGAAGACAGAGAGGAAGATTTCCAGACCCAGATGCCCTTTGTCTGCGTCTGCCGGGTGTGCCCAACGCCGAAACCCGTGGAACACGGCACTGGAGGAGGTCTCTAGCCACAAAGTGAGAGGAGGAGACGACGGCGGCACCACCGGACCGAAAGAAAGACGCACCGTCCATGATCTGATTCAGCGTGAACGACTTGCCGGTCCGGTAGGGCCCGATGATCGTGGTCGGGAGGACCGTCGAGTCCGCGGGGAGGGACCGGAGCCACTCGAGGGCCTCCGGGTTCACGGCGAGTTTGCCGGAGGTGGCGTTCGCGGGGGACACCAGCTGGAGGGAGTTTGCATTCGCGGGGGAGGGGTGTGCGAGGGGGAGGAGGAGGATGGAGGTGAAGGTGAAAAGCTGGCGTCGCCGTTTGTTTCGTTTCATGGTGTGGAGACTTGGTTTTTTGAAAATCGCGCAGCATTTTCGCGGCCTGAACAACCTCTCGCGGGGCTTGGCTGGCGGATACCGAATCTGAGAGTCAATTCTGGTCCGCAAGGGCGCAGGTTCGAATCCTGTCGTGGTCATCTTTCGACCACGTGGCCGAGTGGTTAAGGCGGTAAGTTTGATCCCCAGTTCGAATCGCTCCCCCTCTCTTTCCCATGAGTTCTCATCTCACGCGCGACTCCATTACCTAAACCAGCCAGAGTAAGGTATAAAGCTATGGATTGCTTTTTTGCCCTGATCCACACTCACCTGACTGAGGGCTCACAATCGATCTGGAGACGTTTGGAGGACAGACATTCGAGTGCCGCTTGTCAGCGGGAGGATGTACGGATGGCTGGATGTATGAATGAATGGATGGAGGGCGCTCACGATGTCCGTGGGCCCACCGGCCCACACAGACGCAGTCGTGCCTCTCCGAGTAACAGCCTCCACCTTGGCGCTGTGCGTGGCCGTGAGTGCGTGCCCGCGAGTGCGTGGCCGTGAGTGCGTTGACGGTGTCCATGTGGCCGCAGATAGCGGCATGCACCAACGGCGTCGAGCCACACCACCCTGCACCTCTCCCCTGCACCTCTCCCCTGCACCTCTCCCCTGCACCTCTCCCCTGCAAAGCACGACTGTGGTGCCAAAACGTTCGCCGCTCGATCGCCGGCGAACCAACACCCCCGTTCTTTCTTCCTCCCTCCCTGCCCCGGACAGACGTAAAAAATGGCAGCAGTAGTAGCAGCAGCGCGCACCCGGCACGCGCTGGTGCGCTCGCTCTCCTCGCTCTCCTCGCTTTCCTCGCTCTTGTCGCATTCCTCGCTGGATGCTGCTCGGCGGTCTTTCTCCGCGCGGACGGCCAGCGGGGACGCCCCCCCGACCTCCTTCCTTCGTGAAATGATCAACTCGCTGCTCCCGGAGAATCGGAACGGGACGTCGACACTGCCGGGCATCATTCGCGGTCCGTCGCCCAGGAAGTCGGTGCGTTCGTCCTTCGTCCCTCGTCCCTCGTCCTTCGTGCTTCGTCGCGCGGGGGTTCCT